>Ga0208919_1000226_pt1 | contig 41152 bp, 38 predicted proteins | sample 4_EtaG_FD_184076 | JGI IMG/M metagenome (GOLD analysis project Ga0208919, IMG submission 184076) | Marine viral communities from the Subarctic Pacific Ocean - 4_ETSP_OMZ_AT15127 metaG (SPAdes) (version 3) | ecosystem: Environmental > Aquatic > Marine > Oceanic | place: Pacific Ocean | collected... | reverse complement strand
GGTCGAGGCACTCAGCGAGCCTGGGACGCCGGTCTACTACGTGGAAAACGCGCTGCTGACCGGGCTGTTTGGTCTGCTCTGTTGGCCAGCGATTTTCGCCCCACTGCCAGGGGCCTTTTTCCATCCTTTCCACAATGGCCCGGCGGATTTATACCGCGACGATTTTGTGGCGCGGCGGCAAGACACCTTCGATGCCTGCCTGGCACACCTGAACGACGGCAGCTATCAAGAGGTGATTCGGACGACTTGGCGGGAGAAACACGGCCTGGCATCTCCCTTTGTGCACTGGGCGATTGTCGATGAACCGCTGGTTGAGCTGGCGTTGACGTGCATTCCCGCCGTGCACCTACGCCTGTGCTTTGAGCGGTTGCTGGGGGATCTGAAAGCCAACCGGGCCGGGCTACCGGATTTAATTCAATTTATGCCCGATGCGCCCGTTGGCGAGCCACGCTATCGGATGATTGAGGTCAAAGGCCCCGGCGATCGGCTGCAGGATAACCAGCGCCGCTGGCTTACGTTTTTTCACCGCCATGCCATGCCCGTGGCGGTGTGTTACGTGAGCTGGTCGACTGGCGACGAGCCTGAACCATGAGCGCGACCTATCGCGTGGCAGTGCGCGCGCTGTGCGACTTCACTGCTCGGCAGGGGGATCTCGATCACCGCTTTACCCCGGCGCCCAGTGCGCGCGAAGGGATGGAAGGGCATACGCTGGTGACCAGCCGCCGGGGAGAAGACTATCTCGCTGAACTGCCCCTGTCGGGGAAGTTTGAAGGGCTGATAGTTACCGGCCGCGCCGATGGTTTCGACCCCACGGCCAACCGCCTGGAGGAGATCAAAACCCACCGTGGCAGCCTGGAGCGCATGGCGGATAATCAGCGCGCCCTCCACTGGGCGCAGGTAAAAGTCTACGGCGCGCTGCTGTGTGCTGAGCGTGCGCTGGAACAGATTACCTTGACGTTGGTTTATCTGGATATTGCCAGCGGCAAAGAGACCCTGATCAGCCAGGAAGCCACTGCCGACGAACTCCAGGCGTTCTTTGCCGAGCAGTGCCAACGCTTCCTTGCTTGGGCAGAACAGGAGGCCGTTCACTGTCAGGATCGCGATAGTGGCCTGCAGACCCTGCGCTTTCCCCATGCTGCGTTTCGCCCCGGCCAGCGCGAACTCGCTGAAGATGTTTACAAAGCTGCCAGTACCGGGCGCTGCCTGCTCGCCCAGGCGCCCACCGGTATTGGTAAAACCATGGGCACGCTGTTTCCAATGCTTTCGGCCATGCCCCGCCAGCAGCTCGATCGGATCGCCTTTCTGACCATGAAAACCCCTGGCCGCCGTTTGGCGCTGGATGCCCTGGCTACACTGCGCACTAGTGATGAAACACTTCCTCTGCGGGTGCTGGAACTGGTGGCGCGTGAGAAGGCCTGCGAATACCCTGATCGCGCCTGCCACGGCGAGTCGTGCCCATTGGCCGCCGGCTTTTACGATCGCCTGCCTGCAGCACGCCAAGCGGCGGTGGATCAGGGATGGCTGGATCGCGACGCGCTGCGCGAAGTGGCGTTGGCCCACGATGTTTGCCCCTATTATCTCGGCCAGGAGCTGGCGCGCTGGGCGGATGTGATCGTCGGTGACGTCAATCACTGGTTCGATAGCCACGCCCTGCTGCACGGTTTGGCCCAGGCCAACGATTGGCGAACGGGCGTGCTGGTCGACGAAGCGCATAATCTGATTGAGCGCGCCCGCGGCATGTACAGCGCCGAGCTCGATCAGCAGCGTTTCAACCGGGTTCGCCGTGCTGCGCCCAAAGCGCTCTCCCGGCCCCTGGGTCGTTTGTCCCGCCAATGGCAAGCGGTGATTAAAGAAGCAGGGCTGGAAGAGGAGGGCGACCCCAGGAAACCGGCCTACCGGCTGCTTACGGCACTGCCCGATAAGCTAGTCATCGCTGCCCAACAGGTGGGCGCCGCCATCACCGACCACCTGGGTGAGCACCCCGAAGATGCCAGCCTGGAACTACAGGAATTGTTATTTGAAGCGCTGGCATTCTGCCGCCTGGCGGAGCGCTTTGGTGAGCACTCCCTGTGTGATCTTACCCGCTATGGGCGCGGTCGGGCGGTGTTGGGGTTACGCAATCTGATACCCGCCGATTTTTTGGCCGCACGGTTTAACGCGGCGCACTCAGTGGTGCTGTTTTCGGCGACGTTAAACCCTGCCCACTACTACCGGGACCTGCTGGGCTTGCCGGAAAACACGGTATGGCGGGAAGTGGCATCGCCCTTTACCGCGTGTCAGTTAGAGGTGCGTATACGCACGGATATCTCCACGCGTTTTCGGGATCGGGACGCCTCTATCGATCCTATCGTCGCGACCATGGCGCAGCAGTATCAGCGCAAATCAGGCCACTATTTAGCGTTCTTCAGCAGCTTTGCCTACCTGGAGGCAGCGCTGGCGCGGTTTCGCGAGGCGCACCCGGAAGTGCCCGTTTTCAGCCAAACCCGAGGGATGCCAGAAGCGCAGCGCGAGGAGTTTCTGGCGCGCTTTGCACCCGGCGGAGAAGGCATCGGCTTTGCGGTGTTGGGCGGTGCCTTTGCAGAAGGCATCGACCTGCCCGGCGACCGATTGATCGGAGCCTTTATCGCCACCTTGGGACTACCGCCGTTTAACGACTTTAACGAAGCGCTTAAAGCACGACTAACCGTCCGCTTCGGCCAAGGTGACGACTATACCTACCGCATTCCCGGCATGATCAAAGTGGTGCAGGCCGCAGGTCGCGTTATTCGCAGTCCAGAAGATCAAGGGGTTGTGGTATTAATGGATGATCGTTTTGCCCAGGCCAGCGTACGTGCGCTATTGCCACGTTGGTGGACGCTGGGAGGTATCCACCCCTAACTTAGGATCCTAACGCGAACCATGACAGATCTACTCTGGTACCAGTATGCGCTGATCGGGCTAATTTTTGCCTGGAGCGGTTTTGTGCGAACCAGCCTGGGCTTTGGCGGTGCCGTGCTGGCACTGCCTTTCCTACTTTTGGTCGTCAACGAGCCACTGGTATTTTTGCCGATTATTGCCATTCACCTGCTGATTTTCTCCAGTTGGATCGCCTGGAGTGGGCATCGCCAGCTACAGCAAGCGGGCGTGGGCACCACATCGCCAGAGAGTAATATCGATTGGGGTTATTTAACCAAAGCCTTGAAAATCATGATCATCCCCAAGCTGATTGGGGTAGTGGGGCTGTTAACGCTGCCCGCACAAGTCATGACCAGTATCATTTTCGGCATTGTGATCATCTATGCCATTGGCTATGTATTGAATAAGCCGTTCAAAAGCAAGAACAAGTACGTGGACTACGTGCTGCTGGCGCTTGGTGGGTATGTCAGCGGTACGTCGCTGATTGGCGCGCCGTTGATTGTGGCGGTATTCGCCACTCACGTCGCCAAAGAGCAACTGCGGGATACCATGTTTGTGCTGTGGTTTATCCTGGTGATGATCAAGATGGTCTCGTTCCTGATTGCAGGCGTGGATCTTCAGTTAATTCACCAGCTGTGGCTGCTGCCCTGTGCCTTTATCGGCCATTTGGTGGGCGAGAAAGCCCATCGCTATATGCTCAAAGCGAACACCGGGCTGTTCTTTCGTGTGCTGGGCGCGGTGCTGATTCTTGTCAGTGTCGTGGGGTTGATTCACCCGCCCGCGTAAGTGCTGATGCTCAAAGCTGGCTGTCGGCCTTTAGCGTCGTCTTGCCTAGAATGATCAGGACAACGGCCAGCAGGCCGCACACGACTGCCATGCCGGTAAACACGTTACGCAACGACTCCAGCCAGATCACCGCCGGGGCGACCACCACCGGGGAGATAAACTGGCCAAAAAAGAAGGTTGAGGTAAAACCGCCAAATACCCGGCCCCGTACTCGCTGAGGAGTGATCCGCATCAGCCACGTGGTGGTATTGGGCATGAAGGCGCCAAGGCCAAATCCGGAGATCGCCGCACCCACGATGGCCATGGCGTAACTCTGGGTGAAGCCCACCACCAAAAAACCGGCTGCCGCCAGGAAAAAGCCGAGCACATAGATTGTCATCACCGACAGGAACGGCTTGTAGTAACCATAGCAAAACGCCACGATGCTGGCCGTCAGGGCTGCCATCGAGAGCGCCACGCCGATCGCCATGCCGCTAATCTGGCCCTGCTGGGAAAGCAGAAAGGGCAGCTGCGCGGGAAACATATAAAACATGGTCATGCTGATCATGGCGATCAGGTAAGCAAGAACGGTACGTCCGTAGTCCACCGTTACCGGCGCATCGCTTGTATCGCGGCTGGCACCATCACTGGATCGAGGCTCTTGGAGAATCGCCCAGGCATAGGGAAGCAGCAGCACACCAGTCATATAGAGTAAAAACGGACCGCGCCAACTCCAGTCGGAAAGTAGCCCGCCTAGGTTAATAAAGATTACCCCGCCCAGCGCCATGCAGCTGCTTTGCAGCCCCAAAAAACGGGCGCGTTCGGAGCTGTCAAAATAATCCCCCACCAGCGTGGTACTGATACTGAGAATACCGGCTACCGCAATCCCCATCAGTGCGCGGGAGCTTAATAGCAGATCCACGCGATCAATGAAAAAGCCCGCGCCCCCGGCAAAACCGTAGATGCCCAGCATCATCAGCAGCAATTTCTTGCGCCCAAACCGGTCAGCAAGATAGCCCATCAGTGGACTGAACAGCGTAATCATCAGCGCAGGCAGGGTCAGAATCAGCTGAATCACTACCTGGGGCTGGTCGGGAAAATGGCGGCTGATGCCCGGCAGTGCAGGCGCGATAATTGCCCCCGACATCACGGTCATGGTGCTGGCAAACAGTAGTACGGCCTTAATATGCGTTAATTGGCTAATAGTCTTGTCCATATCAAGAGGAGGGGGAGAGAGTGAAGAGCACAAACGCTAATCGTAGCATGTTTGTTAGCGTGCTATGTTTGTGTTTTTTACCTTCTACTTCTCAAGCAGTCAGGCTCGGCTACGAACCGTTAAGCGCTATGGGAAGAACCGACGGGGTAGCGGTCATCTTCATATCTCTTGATGAGCAAGGAGAGTGCCTCAAGCTCATCAGCCTCTGGAGTATCAGCATCTGCGGCCCATAGCTCTTCTAGGCGAGCAAATGCACGATCAGGATCGGCATCGTTATGGATAGGCTGGATATTCATCATACAGTCTCCGCATTTACTTGGTCGTACTGTTGATGCGTGCCAACAAATGGTGGCCAGGGCTGTTTTGTGACCGCACAGCAGTTCAAGGGGTGGTGGTAAGGCAAGCCAGGTGTTGGGCGGTGTAGGCGAGCTATTACATCACGTAACGTTAAATTACTTGTTTGCAACTTAGCAAAACTTTGCCATAGTGAAAGTGTCGCCTAAGAGCACGCGTTGCGGAAACGCTTCGCCAGAATAATGCGGCAATAAAAACCCTCGGCCATGTGGAGTGGCTGGGGGTCTTGTTTATCTTGGGTTATGCGCCTTTGCGTGCTCTGGCCAGTTCGGCCATGGCGACGCGGGAGAGAAAGCCCGAGCGGGTTTTGTCGCCGGGGTGGCTGGCCACAAAGTCGTCAATTTGCTTAACCAGTAAATCAGGTAATGTGACGTTGATCTTGTGGCTTTTGCCCAGATAGGGGGTCAGGTCGATATCCACCACCGCCCAGATCCAGCCGGCGTATTCAGGGTTGTCCATGTGGTGCTCAATAGACGTTGCTTCGGGAATGGGGTCGCCATAGTCCACGGCTACTTCCAGCCATCCCTCGATCGCTGCTTTCACATTGGCTAACGCCTCTTCAAAGGTGTCGCCCGCTGAAAAGCAGCCGTTAAGATCGGGTACTACGACGCCATAGGCGTGCTGTTCGTCGCCGCGCTCAATTGCAATGGGAAACAACATACGTTGATCTCCTTTATGGGGGGGCAGCAGTGGCCAACCTCATAAGAGGCCGGCGCTTTTTCTGATTGCTCTTACCAAGCCCGTTTTCAAATCCTTTTTAGGATGTGGCACGGTGACCGTGCCGGGCTTGGTAGGGTGCCTGAAGTGGCAGTGGCTGCCGTTGACTCTGACCAACTCCCAGCCATCTTTCTTCAGTTCTTTTATCAGTGTTCTGCTATCCACCTCCTGCCCCTGTGCTGTTAATTATTGGGGTTACTATAACCCCACAATTTAAAAAGGGTCAACTTCTATAACCCTGATAACCCCAGTTTACTCAATGGGTGGTTCCGCCGATTATCCGGTGATTATCGGTGTAAGAGATCTTTTACAAATCTTGTCGGCAATGGCTTACATCAATGGGGGCTTGAGGAGCTGGCTATGACGCTTGGATGCGCGAGCTGGAAGGAGCCAGCTTTTCTGTAAGGAGACGGATACCAAAGACCATCGGCCATTGGATGGCCGGGGATTATGTTTTTAAAACAGGGTATTGGGAAAATGAAGCGGCTGAATTGCTTAAACAGAAAGTTCGTGTTCGATAGCGGTGGTTACAAACTGATTAAGGCTTTGTCCTTTGGTCGTGGCGGCGTCGACGGCGTGTTTGTGCAGTTCTTCCGGTAGACGCACCTGAAACTTGCCAGAGTAGGACTTGGTGGGTTTAATGCCGCGCTTTTGGCATTCATCCAGAAAAATACGCAGCGAGATTTTGCCTTCGTCGCGTAGCCTGGCAACGCTATCGGCGTATGCGATGTATTAGCCATTTGCTGCTAGCCCCTAATGTTTCTGCTTGGAACCTGGAGCTACTGCAAATAAAAAAACGGCCACTTGCTATATTAGCTAAGTGGCCGTTTTTTCTAAATTTTTTGGTCGGAATAGCAGGATTCGAACCTACGACCTCTGCCTCCCGAAGGCAGCGCTCTACCAAGCTGAGCTATATTCCGAAGGTTGCCGAGCAATGCTTATCTGTGCTCAACAACGGAGGTGGATCATACTTAGCCAGAGGTGTTTTTTCAAGTCCTCGGCGGTGTGATCTAGCAATTTTTATGCTTGGCGATCAACCGCTAAGCGGGCCAATTGGGCCATGCTGTCGCGGTAGACGCTGGGCGGTAGGGCGTCCAGTTGCTGCAGGGCTTTATCGGCCATCTCTTCGGCGCGCTGGCGGGTATAGTCGAGTGCGCCGGTGGCGTGAATAATTTCCAGCACGGCGTCGAGCTGCTCAAGCCCGCCATCGCGAATCACCTGGCGAATCAGCTTGGCCTGTTCCGGCGTGCCTTGCTCCATGGCGTGGATCAGCGGCAGTGTCGGCTTGCCTTCGGCTAGGTCGTCGCCAACGTTTTTGCCCATGGCATCGGCGTCGCCCTGGTAATCCAGCAGGTCATCGATCAACTGAAAGGCGAGACCTAAGTAGCGGCCATAATATTGGAGAGCGCGCTCCTGTTCCGGCGTTGCTTCTGCCAGCACAGCACCGCTGTGGGAAGCCGCTTCAAACAGCATGGCGGTTTTGCCCAAAATGGTCTCGAAGTAGTCCTCTTCGGAGATGCTGGGGTTGCCGATGTTGGTCAACTGCAGCACTTCCCCTTCCGCGATGATGCAGGTAGCGCCGGAAAGGATCGCCATAATGCGCATCGAGCCCACATCGACCATCATCTGAAACGAGCGGGCGTAGAGAAAGTCACCGACCAGTACCGAGGGCGCATTGCCCCAGGCGTCGTTGGCGGTTTTCTTGCCCCGGCGCATATGCGATTCATCCACCACGTCATCGTGTAGCAGCGTGGAGGTGTGCATAAACTCTATTAATGTGGCCAGCGGAATATGCTTGTCGCCGGTGTAGTCGAGGGAGCGGGCGGCTAGGAGTGCCAGTAAAGGGCGCAAGCGCTTGCCGCCGCTTTCGGTGATGTACTGGCCGATCGTTTCAACCAGTGGCACTTTAGAATTGAGCTGCTCGACAATTGTCCGATTGACGGCTGCGAAATCATCGGCCACCACGGCATGCAGCGGTGAAGGCGTTGGGCTGTCAGGCTGGGCTGAGGAGACGTTAGCGGTCATGGGATACGTTCATCGCGGCAGATTGAGGCGGTAACTCCCGCCCATAGTGGAGGTCATGCTATGGGGCTGCCTGTTAGGCGTCAAGACACGCGCTGTGGTCACGCTATGATATGCCGTTATAAGGAGATGGTCGTGTCAATTGACAACGGCCTATGGTCTTGTGGTAAGAGAAGATAGTCGTTATAATCCGCGACCCACTCATCTTGCTCCCTGTCAGATGGCTCCAAAAGGGGCGCCACTCGCAGCAGGTCGATAAGAGCACGACTCGAAAGAGCGTAGGAGATGAGTGCCGTTTAACCGTTAGAACGGCATTAACGACAGTCCGGAGAGCGACATGTACGCAGTTATCAAAAGCGGTGGTAAGCAGTACCGCGTTCAAGAAGGTCAAACCCTCAAGCTCGAGAAAATCGAAGTCGCTACCGGCGAAACGATTGAGTTTGACGAAGTGCTGATGGTCGCTGACGGCGATGACTTCAACATCGGTGCGCCGATGATCAGTGGTGCTAAAGTCTCTGCCGAAGTGGTTTCCCACGGGCGCGGCGATAAAGTCACCATCATCAAGTTCCGTCGTCGTAAGCACCACATGAAGCGTCAGGGCCACCGCCAGTGGTTCACTGAAGTCAAAATTACCGGAATTTCTGCGTAAGCGGTCAATTCCCTTAGGAGGATTTTGCAATGGCACATAAAAAGGCAGCCGGCTCCACGCGTAACGGTCGCGATTCCGAGTCCAAACGCTTAGGTGTAAAACTCTTCGGTGGCCAAGCGGCGACTGCGGGTAACATCATCGTGCGTCAGCGCGGCACGCGTTTCCACGCGGGCACAGGCGTAGGTCTTGGTCGTGACCACACACTGTTCGCACTGAGCGACGGTTTTGTGAAGTTTGAGACCAAAGGCCCGAAAAACCGCAAGTTCGTTAGCATCGTTTCTGCCTAAACGGCTAGTACTATGCTCGCGGTTGCGAGAAAAAGGCCCCGCTATGGCGGGGCTTTTTTGTCGGTTAAATCTCTTTTCCAATACGCTTTACCAGAATGCTGGGTTTTACCAAGATACTGGTGGGAATAAAGGGTTGGAGAAAAAGTAGTGCATATATTAGGGCGGCGGAAGCGGCCGGGAGAATCCAATGCAGTTCGTCGATGAAGCCTCGATTATTGTTGAGGCGGGCAAAGGCGGCAATGGCTGTCTGAGCTTTCGCCGCGAAAAATATGTGCCCAGGGGCGGCCCCGATGGGGGCGATGGCGGTCATGGTGGTAGCGTTTACCTAATTGGTGACGATGCTCTTAACACTTTGATCGATTTTAAATTCCAGCGCTTCTATAAAGCCCAGAACGGGCAGGGCGGCATGGGCCGTCAAATGAGCGGCAAGGCCGGTGAAGACCTGCACGTCAAAGTGCCGGTGGGCACCACGGTGATTGATGAAGACACCCTGGAAGTCATCGCCGATGTGACCGAAATTGGCCAGGTGGTGCTGGTGGGCGAAGGTGGTCGTCGTGGTTTGGGTAACATCCACTTTAAATCGTCTACCAACCGCGCACCGCGTCGGACGACACCGGGTACCGACGGTGACCGCCGCAACCTGCGCTTGGAAATGAAGGTAATGGCCGATGTGGGCCTGCTGGGCATGCCCAACGCGGGTAAGTCGACGCTGATTCGTTCGGTGTCTGCCGCCAAGCCCAAGGTTGCCAACTACCCGTTCACGACCTTAGTGCCCAACTTGGGCGTGGTAAAACTGGGTATGCACGAGCACTTCGTAATGGCCGATGTACCCGGCTTGATTGAAGGAGCCTCTGATGGCGCCGGTTTAGGGTTGCGCTTCCTGAAGCACTTAACCCGCACGCGGCTGCTATTCCACGTGGTCGACGTCGCACCGTTTGACGAGTCCGACCCGGTGGAAGCGGCAAAAGCCATTGTTCATGAGTTGGGGCAGTTTTCTCCGGCGCTTTCTGAGCGGCCGCGCTGGCTGGTGCTGAACAAGTTTGACCTGCTGCCGGAAGATGAGCGTGAAGAGCGCGCCCAGAAGATTATTCAGGCGCTGAACTGGGAAGGCCCGGTATTCCGCATTTCGGCGATCAGCAGCGACGGCACCGATAAACTGGTTCAGGCGGCTTACCGCTGGTTGACCGAGCAGCGCCGCCTTGAGCACGAAGATGAAGAGGCGTTGGCCCGTGAAGAAGAGATGCGCCGCCGCATGGAAGAGGAGTCGGTTGCGCGTACCGAAGCTCGCCTGGGCCGTCGGCGTAAGCGGGACGATGAAGATGACGAAGACTTCGACGACGATGATTACGACGTTGAAGTCGAATACGCCCCTTAGTGGTATTGAACGGGTGCATTCGGTAGTCAGCTAAAATCGGTAGTATGCAAAAAGGGGGCTGCGTTCGCGCGGCCCCTTTTATGGGCGTCTGATTAAGTTGCAAGTGGCTGATTTAGTGATGAGTACCTGATTAAGTTGTTAGCGTCTGATTGAGGTGGGTCGCATGGAAAGTAACGAGCAAATCCTGGGCCGCAGCGCGCTCAGCCGTGCACGGCGGGTCGTGGTGAAGATTGGTAGTGCGCTGCTGACTAACGATGGCCGCGGCCTGGACGAACCCGCCATCGGTGGCTGGGTGGATCAAATTGCCGCTTTGCACCAGAAGGGGATTGAAGTGGTGCTGGTCTCTTCCGGCGCCGTGGCGGCTGGCATGGTGCGCCTTGGCTGGCAGGTGCGCCCCAGCGCCGTGCATGAACTGCAGGCGGCTGCGGCGGTAGGCCAAAATGGCCTGACCCAATGCTACGAGCAGCACTTTGCCCGCCACGACATGCTCACCGCGCAGATTCTGCTTACTCATGATGATCTTTCCAACCGCAAGCGCTACCTGAATGCGCTCTCAGCGCTGCGTACGTTGGTAGAGATGCGCGTGGTGCCGGTGATCAATGAAAACGACACCGTAGTCACTGATGAGATTCGCTTTGGCGACAACGACACCCTAGGCGCGCTGGTTGCTAACCTACTGGAAGCGGATGCGCTGCTGCTATTGACCGACCAGGAAGGCCTGTTTGACGCCGACCCACGGCACAACCCCAATGCCCAGATGATTGCCGAAGGGCGCGCCGACGACCCACGCTTAGCCGCCGTCGCAGGCAGCGGTGGCGCGCTGGGGCGGGGCGGTATGACCACCAAGGTGCGCGCGGCGCAGTTGGCGGCGCGTTCCGGGGCGGTCACGGTGATTGCCAGTGGCCGCCAGCCCGACGTTATCAACCGGATAATGTCGGGCGAAGCGCTAGGCACGCTGCTGCGTCCTGACCAAGTGCCCATGGCGGCGCGCAAGCGCTGGCTGGCGGGTCAACTGCAGGTGCGTGGTACGCTGGTGCTGGATGCGGGAGCAGTCAAAGTATTGCGCGATAAAGGCTCAAGCCTGCTGGCAGTGGGCGTGCGCGACGTACAGGGCGGTTTCAAACGCGGCGATATGGTGGTGTGTGTGGATGAGCAGGGTGCGTCAGTGGCCAAAGGCTTGGTGAACTATGGCGCTGATGAAGCGCGCCAATTGGCGGGCCAGCCCAGCCACCAGATCGAAGCCATCCTCGGTTACGTGGAAGCCCATGAACTGATCCATCGCGATAACCTTGTCGTGATATAGAGGCTTCTTCTGGTCGTTTTTCAGTCCCGAATGCGGGGCGGTAGAGGCACTTGCCGGGGCCAGTCATCAGGTACCAAAAATAGCCGCTCGTAGCGTTGTTCATTGTGCTCCCGCTCTGAGAAGCACAGCATTACTTGCTGGGGTGAGCGCCAGGCGTGAACCTTTTCGATAATGGCGGGCAACTGCTCCGCCGCAGGGCGAAAAGCGCTGAGGGGCGGCGGTGCCAACCAGTGAGGTTTTTCCAACCACGCCATGCGCGGCATGGCGGGAAACCGGGCTGCCAGCGCAGGCCAGTCACGTAAGTAGCACCAGGTTCCCCGGCGATGGTCTGCCGTCGCGCCTTCGGGCGCTGGCATGGCTGCATACCAGGGGTAGTAAAGTACGCCGGGCATCGCCAACCGCTGGGTTAACTGCTCGCCTAAACGCAGATCAGAAACACCCAGGTCCCGTGGCGTTAGCCAATGCGTAAGCGTTTCCAGCGCAGGCGCCGTGGTGGAAAGGGGGAGCTGGTGACGTCTGAGGTGAGAGCACTTAAGCGCCAGGCTGTCTAACCCGCCGGGGCCAATCCAGCGGCTTTGACTATTGGCTGCCCCAGGCCCTTCAGGCAGCCCCAGGTAGAACTTAATAGCGACTTCTAAATGTATCGGTGCCGGGTTGTCGCGGGTTCTGTACAGCATATCCAGCTCGCCTAGAGTGTTGCGCTGGCGGGTGATGCGCACGTTCCGGGCCAGCAGCCGCGTATTCGGTGCGTGATCTAACAGCATATGCCACAGGCGTTCGTGGTAATGGCCCATGCGCGTTGCGCGGCTGCCGTTCAACGCGGTTAGCGGTGATAGGCCAAGCTTACGTAGCCAGGGCAATAGCGCTTTCTCCAGTCCTAACTCTTTAATGGTGGGCCGCCCTCCACAGGGAATCGGCGGAGGAAGCACCACAAGATCAGGCGTGGAGATCAGCCAAGCCAAATCTCTTAGCACTGACACCGTGTTGCCGAGTTCTACATTCTCCAGCGCGCCATCAACGCCTTCGTTCAGCACGGATATCTCCTCAGCAACCTGATAAGGTCAGCACTATCACTTTAAGCTACATGATTTGTCAGCCTACCATAAACGCAGCGGGCTCCCCGTGGGGAGCCCGCAAAGCGATTAGCTGGATAAATTAATCGCGGTCAATTTGAGTCACTTCGGAAGAACCCTGACGGACGCTGATTTCTAGCTCACGGCCATCTTCGCCGCGGCCTTCAATATCGATGATGCCGCTTTTATCGATATCGAGATCTTCAAATTCAACCATACCCTCCTGGCTAGCTACGTCCAGTGCTTGACGGATATCGTCTTCGCTCATACCCCAGGCACCGGTAATCAGGCGCTCGCGTTTCTCTTGTAGCGTTTCACCGTTATCAAGAGAAAATTCCACATCGGCGTACCACTCATCGTCCAGCCAACCTTCTACCTCTACGCGGCCACGGCTTTTAATGCTAACTTCTTCGTAGTGGCTGAAACCGTAGTCATTGGCGTGGGTCAATACGTCATCAATGCGGTCCATCGGCAGCGAATCGTCGGCCTGCACACTCCCTGCAGCCGCAGCAAGCAGCAGCGCAGAGATCGGGATCAGCAGCATTTTTTTCATGGTGTTCATAGCAAATTCCTTCTTTACGTATCTGTACGAGAATGTCTGTACGTCAATGTTTATACAACAGTGAATAAACGGCATTCAGCGAATGCGACAGTGAATTTATACCACCCCGATACTTTCCTTAAGCTGACAAAGCTGTTCATCTAACGTTCATGTTGCCTTTGGCATGCTGACCCAATGAGTAAAATCCTACGCCACTTTAAAAAGCTACTGCGCAACGTCTCTCGCCGCAACGTCACTGGGTTAGCCTTGGTGCTGTTGCTGGCGGGTAGTGCGGTGGGTGACCAGCATTGGGAGTCGCTACACGGCGAAGTGCGCCGCGGTGAGGTCGTGCCTCTCGACACTATTTTGGACTGGCTGGAAGCGCACTATATAGGGGAAGTGCTGGAGGTTGAGGTGGAACGTGAAGGGGGTTATGTCGAGTATGAGATCAAATTGCTTGGCCCCCAGGGCCAAGTTGTCGAGTTCGAGTTTGATGGCCATAACGGCCAATTGATGGCCATTGAAGGGGTGCGTATCAATGATATGCGACGCTAGCCTGTTGATGTCACTTGCCAAAAAAGGGTAGTTAGCCGATGAAGTGTTTGTTGGTAGAGGACGACCAGGCGCTGGCTCGCGAGCTTAGCCAAGCGTTGCGCGATGGCGACTGGCTTGTAGAGCATGCGGCTAACGGTCAGGATGCCGATTTTCTGGTACGCACGGAAGCCTACGACACGCTGATTCTGGATGTCGGACTACCCGATGGCGATGGCACTCGCTGGCTTTCGGCATGGCGGGAAGATGGTATCGACCTGCCGGTGTTGATCCTTACCGCCCGGGAACGCTGGGCCGATAAAGCCGCGGGTTTTACTGCCGGGGCGGATGACTACGTCACAAAACCCTTTGAGCCCGCGGAAGTACTGTTTCGCCTGCGCGCCCTTGTGCGCCGCAGCCACGGCCATGCCCATCCAGTACTGAAAGTGGGTGAGTTGAGTTTGGATACCCACACCCAGCACGTCACCTTGGCAGGGCGTCCGGTGGGATTAACCGCTCAGGAAACCCGACTGCTGGGCTATTTAATGCACGCCGCACCACGGGTGGTGAGCCGCACCGAGCTCTCGGAGCACGTTTATGACCGCGACCACGAGCCGGACTCCAACGTGATCGATGTTCAGGTCAGCCGCCTGCGTCGCAAGTTGGGCAGTTGGCGAATTGCCACCCTGCGTGGCCAGGGCTACCGCTTATTAGCAGAAGAGCCCGCTACCGAATGAGTCGACTCAATTCGGTCTGGCCTGAACTTTGGGTAAGGCGCTGGGCAAAGCGCTCCATAAGCTTGCGGCTACTGCTGGCGGTGCTAGTGATGGTAGGGCTGGCGCTGCCCGTTGCGGGCACGCTGCTTTCTCATCATTACCGTGCCTCGGCCACTCAGGCCTTTGATGAGCGCCTGGGGGCCACCCTCAACGTCATCATGGCGGGCGTTACCTACGACCGCATAGAGCAACAGCTTGTCCATGACCGGGCGCTGGGCGACCCGCGTTTTGACAATGTCTACTCCGGCTGGTATTGGCAAATCACCGATGGCGAGCAGCATACGTTGGCCTCGCGCTCGCTGTGGGATCAGCGCCTGCCGGTGATTGATAGCGACACTCTTAGCGCTCGCTCGATACCTGGCCCTCGGGGGCAGTCGCTGCGCGTGGTGGAGCGTGATATCTATTTGGCGCCGTTAGAAACGCCGCTACATATTAGCGTCGCCGCCCGGGACGATGTGTTGGCCCGGGACATTGGCGAATTTCAGCGCCTGCTGTGGGGCGGTTTAGTGGGCCTGGGCGTGTTGTTGCTTGGCGTATTGGCGCTCCAGGTACGCTGGGGGCTAGCGCCACTGCGCCGCATGCATGCCAACCTGCATGAGGTGGAGCAGGGGCGCGCCGAGCAGTTAGATACCCGCTTGCCCGACGAGCTGGCAACGCTTGCTGCCTCAATGAACGCGGTGCTGGCCCGCGATCAGCGCTTGATTGAGCGTGGCCGCCATACCGCTGGCAACCTTGCCCATGCGCTGAAAACCCCGCTGAGCGTGATGCGCCTGCAGCTACGCCAGTTGCCGGAAGCGAACCGAGCCGCCTGGGAGGTTGAGCTAGAACGCGTGGATAGCGCGGTACGTCATCATTTGGCACGCGCTTCAGCGGCGGGCGAAGGCGTTCGCTTTGCGCCCATTGATTTACATGCCACCCTGGCGCCGCTGCTCAATGGGCTGGCCAGGCTTGCCCAGCGGCGTGGCATTGAGCTGCGCCAAACCTGGGCGGGTGAGATTAAAGTCCATATGGATGGGCAGGATATTCAAGAGCTGGTGGGTAACTTAATGGATAACGCGCTGCGCTGGGCGCATAGCGATGTGCAGCTACAGCTAGAGAGTGACGGGCAGCAGTTAACCTTGACCGTTAGCGACGACGGCCCCGGTATGAACGAAGCAGAGTGCCAGCAGGCGGTGCAGCGCGGTAAACGGTTGGATGAACAGCGTTCGGGCAGTGGCTTGGGTTTGGCCATTGTGACTGATCTTGTCGCTCTGTATAGCGGCCAACTGAACCTTAGCCGCGCCAGCACTGGTGGGTTAAAAGTCGTGGTGGAGCTGCCCGTCGTCGCGCGTAATCGTCTCGTATAAATAATGGAGACCGCACCGAATGAATCGTACAGATACGCTGCCCGATATAGTCGCCGGCCCCCTATTAAGACGTATCAGCACTACACGGCTGGTACTTTGGCTCGTCGCCACTCGGCCACTGAACATGGCATTAGTGCTGCGCCCAGGGCACGCCGATAGCCAGTCAATCGGCTTAGCGCACCACCAGCAGTGCATCCCCATCGGTCAGCGGGCCTTTATCTACCTAATTGATTGTGAGCTTGAGTCAGCGCTGCCCTGTGACGAGCGCATCGAGTACGACCTGCAGGTGGAAACACAGCAGGGCGAGTGGCGCTCTCTGCCCGAGTGGGCACCGTGGCTCTGTTATGACGGCGCCGCCTATCCTGCCTTTGTGATTGCATCCCGCCATCACCGCCTGATGCATGGCTCCTGCCGCAAGCCCCATCACGACAGCGCCGATGGCTTGGTGCGCGCCGACAGTTGGCTTGCTGAGCAGCAGTCAGCTCCCACCGAGTGGCCCGCTTGGCTGCTGATGACCGGCGACCAGGTGTACGCCGACGACGTGGCCGGGCCGATGCTACGCGCCGTACATGCGCTGATTGAGCGGTTAGGGCTGGTGGATGAGTGGCTGGAAGGCGCGACTGTCGACGATAGCCAGGCGCTCTACCGCTCGCCGGATAGCTACTACCGGCGTGCTGCACTGTTGCCGGATGTGACCAGTAACGTGGCGCTGCGCGAGCGCTTTTTTGGCGGTGTCAAAAAGCCGGTGTTTACCTCGGCGAACGCCCATAATCACTTGATGACGCTGGCAGAAATGCTCGCCATGTACTGCCTGGTGTGGTCACCGGTGCCCTGGCAGGTAATTGCCCCTGAAGCGCCTGCCTTAGATGAAAAAGACGCCGAGCTCTATCGTCAGGAGCAGGCGATAATCGATACCTTTGCTGAAGGCTTGCCCCAATGCGCTCGGGTGATGGCGCACCTGCCCAGCCTGATGATCTTCGATGACCACGACGTTACCGACGACTGGAACCTAACCGCCGACTGGGAGCGCGCCGCCTACGGTCACCCGTTCTCTAAGCGAATTATCGGTAACGCCCTGGTGGCCTATCTGCTTTGCCAAGCCTGGGGTAACGATCCGGATAAATTGAATCCGTTAGTCCACCATGCCTTGACCCTGCTGGGTGATGGCGACCAACCGCTAGTCTGCGCTGAACAGGATGGGCTGATTGAGCGGCTGCTGCGTTTTCAGGGCTGGGAGTTTCAGGTGCCCGGCACTCCCACACTAATCGTGCTGGATACCCGCACCCGGCGCTGGCGCAGCGAACGCAGCCCGCATCGGCCTTCAGGCTTGATGGACTGGGAGGCGCTAATGGAAATGCAGCAGGCGCTAATGGGGGCCAAAAGTGCGGTGATTGTCTCTCCCGCACCGATGTTCGGCGTCAAGTTGATAGAGGGAATCCAAAAGCTGTTTACCCTTGCTGGTAAGCCGCTGGTGGTGGATGCCGAAAACTGGATGGCTCACCGGGGAGCGGCCAATACGCTGCTGCAAATTTGGCAGCACTCCAAAACCCCAGGCAACTACGTGATTCTATCTGGCGACGTGCACTACTCGTTTGTCTACGACATTGTGGTGCGTCATCAGCGCCGTTCTCCCCATCTGTGGCAGATCACCTCAAGCGGGATCAAAAACACCTTTCCCAAAAACCTGCTCAATACCTTTGACCGGCTCAATCGCTGGCTCTACGCGCCGTGGTCGCCGCTTAATTGGTTCACCAAGCGCCGCAAGCTAAGCGTTCACCCCCGCGATCCTGACCGCGCCAGCGCGGGTGAACGGCTGTGGAACGCCAGCGGCATTGGCTTAGTAACGCTGGATGAAAAAGGCCACCCTATCGATATCCGACAGCTCGACGCCGACGGTAGCGAGGTGGTCTTTCCGGCGCGGGAAAAACCGCTCATTTAACATCAGTGTAGCGTCAACTGACTGATGTCCTTGATGATTGTCATTATAGCGTCACAAAAATGACGCACGCTTGCTTGCAGCTTATCAACCAACTCCAGGGAAGGTGACACATCATAGGAACCACCGCTGGTTATTAGGGTGGCAGAATAGGGCAGCAGGCAAATGACCGCACAAGAATCGCAGTGGTTGCAAAAGATTATTGCAACAGAAGAGTTGCACGTGCTCTTTCAGCCCATTGTGGATGCCAGCCAGCAGGCGATTTATGGCTACGAAGCACTGATTCGTGGGCCTAAAACATCGCCGCTTCACTCGCCGTTACGACTGTTTGAAGTAGCCACTCAGGCCGGAAAGCTGGTGGAATTAGATATACTCTGCCGACGGTTAGCCATCTACCGCTTTGCAGAGCTCGATCTGCCGGGCCTGCTGTTTCTTAACGTTATGCCGTTGACGATCGTAGAGCGTGATTTTCGCGAAGGCTTAACGCTTGGCTTTATTCGTGACAGCGGCTTGCCCCCAGAGCGGGTGGTGATCGAGCTCACTGAACACGTGCCAATCCACGACTACGAGCTAATGCGCCAAGCGGTGGATCACTACCGCACCATGGGCTTCCAGGTGGCGCTGGATGACCTCGGTGCAGGTCACTCAAGCCTGCGCCACTGGTCGGAGCTGCGCCCGGATTTCGTTAAACTCGACCGACACTTTATCTCCGGCATTGACCAGGATCCTGCCAAGCGAGAGTTCCTGCGTTCGATTCTCGATGTGGCGCGTAGCCTGGACTGCCAAGTGATCGCCGAAGGGGTGGAGACCGCTGCTGAGCATCTTTGCTTGTGGGAACTCGACCGTGGGCTCGCACTACTACAAGGCTTCTATTTCGCCCGACCCAACCAGCAGCCGCCTTTAGAACTCAATATGGTGCTGCCGGCGAGCACCCAATTAAAAAGCCCTGCGGGTCGCACCACGCGCTCGATTTTACGGGCTACCGATGCCATAACTACGGATTGCGCAGTGCCGTATATCTCCGAGCGATTTCGCCAACAACCCAGCTTGCGCTGCGTGGCCGTGCTGGAGAATGGTAAGCCCGTGGCGGTGGTGCGACGCAACTCGTTTTTAACTCTATTTACCAACCCCTATAGCCATTCGCTTTATGCCAAGCGCCGTGTGCTGGACGTTGCTGATGCACGTATGCTGGTGGCCGAAGCGGATACTCCGCTTGAGATTTTGAGTCAGAAGTTGACCGACAGCCGGGATATTGAGCAAGAGGACTTTGTCATCGTTAACGCTAACGGTGACTACCTGGGGATGGGCAATATCGTTGACCTTTTGCGTGAGATTACCGCGATTCAGGTGCGCCAAGCGCGGCATGCCAACCCGCTCACCGGCCTGCCGGGTAATATCCTGATCAATGAAACACTGGCGGCTTATTTGGCCTCCGGGCATGGGTTTGCTGCGGCCTATGTTGACTTGGATAACTTTAAAGCCTTTAACGATGCCTATGGCTACGCCCGAGGTGACCACATCATCATTTCGCTATCGCGGCTGCTGCAAGCACAGGTAGAGAATGCCGGGGGCTTTATTGGCCATATTGGCGGCGATGATTTTATGATGTTGCTGCCGCTTGAGTACTGGGAAAGTGTTTGCCAGCAAATTCTGCACTCATTCGAGGTGATGGCACCGGGCTTCTATGAAGAGGCTGATCGCCTTCAGGGCGGGATTTACATCGAAAACCGTCAAAATAGAATGACGTTTTTTCCCTTTGTGAGCGTCTCGATTGCGGTAAAACCCATCCATGATACGACTACCTGCCAATCGCTGGATATCGCAGGCGAGCTTTCTGAGCTGAAGCATCAGGCGAAAAAAATTCCCGGTAACAGCCTGTTTGTAGAGCGCCGCGGTCACGAGGCTTTTCAAACTGCAGATTAACTGTCCTTCGCCAAAACGTCACGAAGCGGTCATATAAGTGCCCCATTTTTGTCATCTGGAGTCGTCAGGATGTTGTCATCTTTTAATAACTCTACAGAACGCTACAGGTGACCCATGCAGACATTATCCCTCTCCCGCACGTTAATCAGTGCCGCCGTTGCCAGTGCCTTCGCCTTGGTCGCAGTGAACGCCTCTGCGGATCTTTCATCGCGCTATGTGGATAACGATGGCGATATGGTCGCCGATGTCCCCAGCGATGAGTCTCAGTGGGTAGATCCGGATACTTTAGTGTTTGCCTACACGCCGGTTGAAGACCCCGCGGTTTACGCGGATGTCTGGTCTGACTTTCTGGATCACCTGAGCGAAGCTACGGGCAAAAAAGTCCAGTTCTTCCCGGTGCAGTCCAATGCTGCCCAGCAGGAAGCGCTGCGCGCTGGCCGTCTCCACGTAGCCGGTTTCAATACCGGTGGCGTCCCGGTCGCGGTTAACTGCGGTGGTTTCCGCCCCTTCGCCATGATGGCCGCGGAAGATGGCAGTTTTGGCTATGAGATGGAGATTATCACCTACCCAGGAAGCGGCATTGAAGCCGTTGAAGACTTGCAGGGTCGCCAACTAGCGTTTACCTCAGAAACCTCTAACTCTGGCTTCCGCGCCCCCTCTGCGCTGCTGCGCTCTGAGTACGGTATGGAAGCGGGGGAAGATTTTGAGACCGCTTTCTCTGGTTCTCACGACAACTCCATTCTCGGCGTGGTCAACGAAGACTACGACGCGGCGGCGATTGCTAACTCCGTGGGCAAGCGGATGATTTCCCGCGGTGTAGTGAACGAAGGTGATTACGACATTATCTACACCTCACAAACCTTTCCCACCACCGCTTACGGGCTGGCGAATAACCTGAACCCGGAACTTGCCGAGAAGATTCAGGATGCGTTCTTCAGCTACGACTGGGAAGGCACGGCCCTCGAGTCAGAATTCGCCAACTCCGGCGAAGCGCAGTTTATTCCGATTACTTATCAGGATAACTGGGCGGTTATTCGCACTATCGCTGACGCCAACGGCGTGACCTACGACTGCGATTAATCTTTAAGCAGTACCCCAATACGATCGGCCAGGAGGGCAACCTTCTGGCCGAACCGCTATGTAGATGAGGCACTTCCATGTTGACACTCACCGGCGTTGGTAAACGTTACCCTACCGGGGATCGAGCGCTGACGGATATTGAACTCACGCTGCCCAAAGGCCAAGTGATGGCGCTGATTGGACCATCTGGCGCGGGTAAAAGCACACTGATTCGCTGTGTGAACCGGTTGGTTGAGCCTACTCAGGGCAGCATTCGCCTGGACGGCACGGAACTGACGAAGCTCTCGGGACATAAGCTGCGTCATGCCCGCCGCTCCATGGGAATGATTTTTCAAGAGTATGCGTTAGTAGACCGCCTAACCGTGATGGAAAACGTGCTTTCAGGTCAGCTCGGTTACGTGGGCTTTTGGCGCAGCTTCCTGCGCCGCTACCCGCAGGAGGCTGTGATTGAAGCCTTCCGTCTATTGGAGCGAGTGGGGTTGCCGCATGCCATCGATAAACGTGCCGATGCCCTGTCTGGCGGCCAGCGCCAGCGGGTGGGTATCGCCAGGGCGCTCCTGCAAAGTCCTAAGCTGTTGCTGGTGGATGAACCCACCGCCAGCCTTGACCCAAAAACTTCGCGCCAAATCATGCGTTTGATTCGTGAGCTGTGCGCAGAGCGCGAACTGGCGGCGATCATCAATATTCACGACGTAGCGCTGGCCCAGCAATTTGCTGACCGCATTGTCGGCCTGCGGGCGGGTGAAATCGTCTTTGATGGCCTTCCCAGCGACCTCACCAGCGAGATCCTCACCACGATTTACGGTGAAGAGGACTGGGACACCACGCCTGAACCAATGGACGATGAAGTCAGCGGCGATGAGGCGACTAACACTGCTCCGATTAATCCTCCCTACGCGCGGGTGATGTCGTCAATCGAAGCGGGGGCAGCACGATGAGCGAGCATGCACGCCAGCAGGCGGCGCAGCACGGTCAGTGGCGGCGACTACCGCTAATTGACAGTCCCCGCTTGCGCTGGGGGCTCGCCATTGGTGCAGTGGTGTATCTGTCTTTAGCGCTTGCCTCGGTTGAGGTGAACTGGGAGCGGGTGGCGGAAGGCGCAGGCCGTGCGGTTAATTTTTTAGGCGCCTTTATGCAGCCCGACTTTGTCAGCCGCTACGACGATATCGTCGCGGGATTGCTGGAAAGTTTGACCATGACGCTCACCTCCACGGTACTGGGTGTGCTGCTGGCGATCCCCGTGGGTTTAGGGGCAGCGCGTAACATTTCACCACTGCCGATCTACTTTGTGTGCCGCGCGATTATCGCCGTTTCGCGCACGTTCCAGGAGATCATCATCGCGATTCTGTTTGTGGTGATGTTCGGCTTCGGGCCCTTTGCGGGCATGATTACTCTGGCCTTCGCGACGATTGGCTTTATGGCCAAGCTACTGGCGGAAGATATTGAAGATTTGGATTGGCGGCAGGTAGAAGCGGTACGCGCCACGGGCGCCAGTTGGTGGCAAACCATGAACCACGCCGTGCAGCCCCAGGTCATGCCGCGTTTGATCGGGCTCTCCATGTACCGTTTGGATATCAACTTCCGTGAGTCCTCGGTGATTGGCATTGTCGGCGCAGGCGGTATTGGCGCCACGCTGAATACCTCGCTGAGCCGCTATGAGTACGACACCTCCGCGGCGATTCTGCTGATTATCATCGCCATCGTGCTGCTGTGCGAGTACAGCTCAAGCCATGTCCGCCGCTGGACTCAGTAAACGCTGATTCAGTAACTGCTGGATCCGTAAGTTCTGGCCCCTTAATTTGTCGAGGGTTTAAATGCCTGTTTCCACTACACCCCAGGGTCAGCCGGTTTGGCGGCGGCGCACCACCCGCGCTCAATGGTTGCAGTACCTGGCTTGGCTGGCGGGTGTCAGCCTATTTCTGCTCTGCTGGAAGATGATTTCCGACAACACCATGTGGGTGTTTGTGGAAGATGCCGGCCGCCAGGGAGCAGATTTGATCAGCCGCATGACCCCTCCCGAATGGAGCTACGCCAATGTGCTCTGGAAGCCCATGTGGGACACCATCAATATCGCCACTTTGGGCACCGCGTTAGGGATTATGATGGCGTTTCCGGTGGCATTTTTAGCCGCCCGTAACACGACGCCGCATCCGCTGGTGCGCAGTTTGGCGCTGATGGTGATCGTTTCATCGCGCTCCATTAACTCGCTGATTTGGGCGATGCTACTGGTCACCATTCTTGGCCCCGGCGTACTGGCGGGGATTATTGCCATTGCCCTGCGCTCCATCGGCTTTGTGGGCAAGCTGCTTTACGAAGCGATTGAAGAGATCCATCCCACGCCCGTTGAGGCGATTAGCGCTACCGGCGCGAGTCGACTGCAGGTGATGAACTACGGCGTGCTGCCCCAGGTGATGCCCGCGTTCGCGGGGATTAGCGTTTACCGCTGGGACATTAATATCCGTGAGTCGACGGTGTTGGGCTTGGTCGGGGCAGGTGGTATTGGTCTGCAGTTGAATGCCTCGATCAATAGCCTCGCCTGGGATCAAGTTAGCGTCATCTTTATTATGATTTTCGCTACCGTGCTGGTGTCGGAGTGGATTTCCGCACGCGTGCGTCACGCAATTATCTAAACTGCAAGCTGCCTAAATCGGCGAGGTTACCCCTATGCGCTTTCCTGAAGCCGAACAAACAACGATTGACTTACTGCGCCACGGTGAGCCGGTGGGCGGGCGTATGCTCCGCGGCTCCACCGACCATCCGCTGAGTGAAACCGGCTGGCAGCAGGTGAACGATGCAGTCATGAGGCAAACGGTCGACGGGCATTTGCCCTACGATGCGATCGTTACCTCGCCGTTAACACGCTGCCGTGAATTCGCCTTATGGCTGGGCGAGGAGTTTGATCTGCCCGTTCAGGTGGAAGACGATTTCGCCGAGTTGCATTTGGGGCAGTGGGAGGGCAAAACCCACGCCCAGGTGTTTTCCGAAGAGGGCACCGAGCGAATGAGTGCCTTTTGGTTCGATCCTGCCGCGGTGTCTCCCCCCGGTGGCGAAACCCTGCAAGCCTTTGACGCGCGATTAGCCGAGGCCTGGCAGCAGCTGTTAAGTAACCCGCCTGGCAAGCATGTGCTGGTAGTGGCGCATCTATTTGTCTGCAATGGCCTGCTGCGCCAGGTGATCGAGCAGCCGCTTTCGCGGGTACTGGCAATGGATTTACCCTACGCGGCAATGAGCCGGGTGCGGCATGAACGCCATGCGCTGGGTGAAACCAGCTTTGTCGAGTGGATTGGCCGCTAACCATTGGCGGCTAGGCATGCTTTGCGCCATCATGAAAGCATGTTGATTTATTGGAGCGGCTGCCCATGCTACTGGTTCGCCTGTGGCCTCTACCTTGCGGGTTGGCACCTTCTGGAAGGTGGCTGCTTACCTGCCTGTTACTACTGGCACTAGCGGGTTGTGCCAGCCGCGATCTTACCCCCATTGAGGCGCCTCCTAACCGCGCAGGACTCTCTATGGAGCGTGCGCTGATTCTCTCCCATGCTCAGCAGGCCATTGGCACACCGTATCGTTTTGGGGGAAATACGCCCGATGGTCTGGACTGCTCTGGCTTAGTGGAAATGACCTACCGGGCGGCGGGTATTCGTGTTCCGCGTTCCGCTGATGAACAGTTTCGTGCCTTGCCACAGGTGAAAAAACCACGCCCTGGTGATCTGCTTTTCTTTGGCGACCGTCGCAAAGCGACCCACGTAGGAATTTATCGTGGCAACGGCCAAATGATTCATGCACCTGGTAAGGGCCGTGCAGTAGTCAGCGTGCCGTTAGAGATCGATTACTGGCAGGCGCGCTTTTTGGGTGCCGCCAGTCCAGCGCCTTAAGGGGCGCTCAATTCAGCCGCTTGTTAGGCCTGAAAATCCGTCAGACTTTATGATTTGAATCAATATAGAGTTCCCCAAACGCCCTATACTCGCGCCGCTTGTCGTTATTTTATCCACTAAAATTAATCGTATTTCACTAAACGGCAAAGTGCGGCAGACTTAGCTAAACGCGTCAGTTGATGCGGACAATAATAATCAAGCACGCCGCTTACCTCCCCAACGACGCTATCTGTTTGAGGCTAAGCTATGAAAACTATCGTTAACCGCATGTCGATGCGGTTTAAATTTGTCTGTGTATTGCTGCTTCCCTTGCTTGCCCTGGCTTGGTTTGCTGCGCAAGGCATTATGGAACGGCGCGAGACGGTGCAGGAGTTTGATCGTCTTCACGCCTTGACCCAACTGGCCCAGCGTGCCGGTGACGCCGTGCACCAAATGCAGCTTGAACGGGGCATGACCGCTGGCTTTCTGGGCAGCGAAGGTAATGCCTTTGGCGATCAGCTTAATCAGCAGCGTCCCAACACCGACGCCGCTGTCCAGGCTTTCCAAGCTCAGCGTGATGCCTTGGATCCAGCGCTGTTAACACCTGCTGTCCAGCAACGACTCAACGAAATCGACGCCCAGTGGCAGCGCCAGGCAGCTTTACGCAAGCGTGTCGATGGCCTTGATATGGCGATGGGTGATGCGTTGAGCCACTACACTGGCATCAACGGTCAACTAATGGCCTTTGTGGGTACGCTGTCGCATCTCACCAGCGAAGGGGGTATTGCTCGCCAGCTAAGTGCCTACTACCAACTGCTGGAGGCCAAAGATTTAGCGGGGATTGAGCGGGCGATGCTTTCCAATGCCTTCGCCAGCGACGGCATGCCCGACGCTACGTTACGCCGTTTCTTATCCTTGCTAGGCGAGGAACAGGCATTCTTGACGAGCTTTCGCCTGTTGGCTGGAGATGAAAGCCGCGACCAGCTTGACCAAGCATTGAGCGGTGCAGAGATCGAGCGCCTCTTGGCTCGGCGCGAATTGGCGATCAGTCAAGCGCAAGCCGGCGGTTATGGTGTCGACCCGGAACAGTGGTTTGAGTGGCAAACGGTGAAAATTGCCCGCCTTAAAGCGTTAGAGGATAGCGTGGCAGATACAGTGGTGGCCCAGACTGTCGCGCTGCGTGAGTCGGCCCAACAGGCACTTTGGCAGTATGTGGTAATTGCGCTCGTGGCCAGCTTGATGGCGATTGTCGCTGCCGTATTGATCGTACGCGTCATTACCCAATCGCTTAACCAAGCGCTAACCAGTATCGCGACCCGGGGTAGCGATTTGACACAGCGTTTAGTGGTAACGGGTAGCGATGAGTTATCAAAGCTATATCAGGCGTTTAATGAATCGTCGGAAGTTACCGAAGCGCTGGTCGCTGACGTTAAGCGCAATGCGCAGTCGGTGGCGGTGGCCAGCAATCAAATGGCGCAGGGTAATCAGGATCTTGCCCAGCGAACCGAAGAGCAGTCCGCCTCGCTGGTGCAAACCGCGTCGAGCATGGAGCAGATCACCGCCACGGTGCGCCAGAGTGCTGAAAACGCGCAACAAGCGCAGCAGATGACCGGTGAGGTGGTTCAAGAGGCAAAAGAAGCCACCGCAGTCGCTTCTCAAACCCAAGCCGCCATGCAGCTTATCCTGCAAGCCAACGAGCAGGTGACTAGCATTGTGGCGACCATCGATAACATCGCTTTCCAAACCAATTTGCTGGCGCTTAATGCCTCGGTTGAAGCGGCGAGAGCCGGTGAGCATGGGCGTGGTTTTGCGGTGGTTGCCGATGAAGTACGCAAATTGGCTAGCCGCAGCGCCCAGGAGGCCAGCCAGATTCGCCAATTGATCGATAATAATGTGACCAAAATTTCAGAAGGCGAAAGCCTGGTGACTACCACCAATGAAGCTCTGGGGCGGATTGCTCAACGGGTAGGGCAAATGGCAAGCCTGATGGATGAAATGGCGTCGGCTACCCATGAACAGTCGGCGGGTATTGAGCAAATTAACCGTGCCATGGCCCAGTTAGAGGAGGTGACCCAGCAAAATGCTGCATTGGTTGAGGAAATGGCCGCGGCGAGCCGCTCTCTTGATGATCAGGCCGATGATATGACCCGCAAAGTGAGCGATTACCAAGTACGCGATACGGCGTTGGCCACCCAGCGTTTAGCCCTCTCTCCCGCGTAGCTTACCTGCCATTATATTGAGCAAACTCTTTAACTAATTACCTCGTCAGCCGATAAGGTACTTTGTAGTGCAAAGTACCTTCGCCGTCATAGGGTGTTATTATGCCTAGCAATACTACTGTCTTCATAATAACGGCTCTATATAACAACGAACCTATATAGCGACGGCTCTATAAAAACGACGAGGAGAGCAAAGACATATGTATGAATCCTTGAATTTATCGAAGGAACAGTCTTTGTCTCAACAGCACTCCCAGCCAGCGCCTTCACTGCCCCGCTCGAACGCGATGCCAACGGCATCTGTAAGCCATGCGGCGTCACCCGCTGAATCGGTATTTAGTTACGCCAACGAAGCGATCATTATTACTGATGCGGAAAATCGGGTGGTGGAGGTGAACCCCGCTTTTTGTGAATTAACGGGGATTACGCAGGGCGATGTACAGGGCAAAACACCAGAAGCGTTCAGCATTTTACCGCTGGACGATAGCCGCACCACGCGGTTGATGCGGGAAGAGCTGCAGTTGCGTGACCGTAGCAAAAGCCAGGTGAGCTACCGTAGTCACGATGGCCAGTTTTATCCCGGCATGATGTCGATCAATCGTGTGCGCAATGAGCACGGCGAGATCGATCACCATGTGATTGTGCTCGCAGATCTTTCGGCCATTCCGGCCCATGCCCGCCACCTTAATCGAGAAGTCTACTTTGATGCCCTCACGGGGCTACCCAACCTGCAACTGCTGACGCAGTTGATTCAAGAGTCCATGCAGCATGCAGAAGCCAAGCAGCTCCCCTTGGCGGTGTGTTCGCTGGATATCGACTTCTTCAAAAATATTAATGACCGGCTGGGTCCCACCGTAGGCGATGCGCTGCTGTCTTCTTTTTCACAGCGCATCAGCCATCTGCTGTTTGGCGATGACGTGCTGGCGCGGGTGGGTGGCGATGAGTTCGTGCTGTTACTGCACCACGGTGTCGACGATGACTTTTTCGAGAAGTTGCTGGGCTCCATTCGACAACCGATGATGATTGAGGGCCAGAGTGTTCATCTGACGGCGAGCCTGGGGGTTACGCTCTACCCTAATGACCACGTTCAGGGCGATGTGCTGCTGCGGCATGCCAATCAGGCCATGTATCGTGCCAAACAGCGTGGCCGCGACACGTTCCACCTGTTTGACCCTAACCATGACCGCTTGCTGCAGGTGCGCCATGAGCAGCGCCAGCGTTTTATTGATGCCCTCACTCACAATGAACTGTGCCTTTACTATCAGCCCCAGGTCGATATGCGCAGTGGCAAAGTGGTCGGTCTAGAGGCGCTGATTCGTTGGCAGCACCCTGAAGATGGGCTGCTGGCACCTGGGCAGTTTTTACCCATCATCGATACCACGCCGTTGGAGGTGGATCTTGGCGAGTGGGTCATTGAACGAGCGCTGCGTCAGTTGAGTGAGTGGCAAGTTCAGGGCATCGCGCTGCCGATCAATGTGAATATAAGCCCTACGCATCTGTTAGTGAGTGATTTTAGCCAGCGGCTTGGCGAGTTATTGGCACGCTACCCTGATGTACCGCCCGTAATGCTCAAGCTCGAAGTGCTGGAGAGTGCCGCAATGCACGATATCCAGGCTGCGCTGCAAAATATGGCGCGCTGCCAGTCGCTGGGGGTGAGTTTTGCTATTGATGATTTTGGCACCGGGTTTTCGTCGTTAACCCATCTGCGGCAGTTGCCGGTCAGCCTGATCAAAATTGATCAGAGCTTTGTCCGCGATATGCTCACCGATCAGGATGATATGGCGATTGTGGAAAGCGTCATTTACATGGCTAATCGTTTTAAGCGGCCCATGCTGGCAGAGGGGGTAGAAACCTTAGACCATGCCAAAGCCTTGATGGCGCTAGGCTGCGATTTAGCCCAAGGCTATGGTATTGCGCGGCCTATGCCCGCCGAGGCATTACCTACCTGGTTGGCAAATTGGCCTAGCCGTGAAGAGTGGAGCTCTCTTGCGCTAGCGGACAATTAAGCAGCTTGTTCCTCTGAAGGTTGCTCGTTAGCGGCTGATTCATCAGCAGAAGAAGTTGCCTCGGCGCCGTTGCTGCGGGCTTGCTCCATTTCACTGCGCTGCATGGACGCTTCGAGCTTGGCTTCCAACAAGTACTGACGCGCTTGGGCAGCCACTTGATGATCTTTGGGAGAGGGATCTGCAGGCGCCATGGCTGCGGCGATCACGGTTTGCATTTTTTCGATAGTGGCTTGGGGGTCATTGGGTACCGGGCCATAATCGATCGGTACTTCTCCCGCGACCGCGTAGCGCTTGCCATCGGGGCCAACTTCATACTCGTAGCTGGCGCCGCCTGCATAGGCACCGCCCACGGTTTGGTGCGCCATCTCGTGCTGGCGAACTTCGCGGTCGTTCTGTTTAAGCTGGTCTAGTAGCCGAATCTCATCCGGCGCCATGGGCGTACCGTCAGCCCGTTTGGGGCCAGCCTCGGCACTGCTGCTCTCTTCACTAGCACTAGTCGTTTTTGGGTCGTCGGTAGACGCCGTATCTTCTTCTAGAGCACGGCCTTCAGCGGCTTGCTCAACGCGCGGGGACATTGTATTCGCTGAAGGGTACGTCCCGGCAGCGTGAGAAACAGTGCTAATGGAAGAAACGGCCATAGGTCATTACCGACTAAGTACGAGTTGGGATACCATGAAGTATTAGCGAGCAACGCCGACAGTGCAAGTTTGCGCTGTGCGATGCCAACACTTTTCTGACACGATGCCAGCCTATGCCAAGTCTATTCCTGCCCTATGCAAACCATTGATGTGGTCATTAATCTTAATTATGATGAATGTCTAGCCCATTACGAAGGGCGTATCGCCAACGTGCGAACCCGCAGCGTAGATGGCCGTTGGGTGATATTTCCCGCCGAAGCAATTCGGCGGGTGGTGGGCCGGGACGGTGTGCGCGGTATTTATCGATTAAGTTTTTCTGAGCAGGGCCGATTTATTAGCATTGACCCCTTAACCGGACGTTGAACCGCCTATGCACCGCCATGGAACACCGATCACTTTAAATGACCTCATTTATTCCATTATTCCTAATTTAAACAGTGCTGAAAAGTTAGTTTTCGCTACGTTAGAAAGCTTGATCGAAGCCGCTTCAAATCCTTTGGACATCCTTAAACGCACCGATCAACGCCAAGCGTTTGGTCTGGAAGTTCATCGTATTCGCATCAACCTGGAGCACCTGCTCGACCGTTACCGCACCGAGTTAGAGGCTGTGCTGCGTAGCGAAGGTGAGTATACCGGCCCGGTAGTAGAGCCCGACGCTCAAGAGGCCGATGCCATTCGCAGCGCTGTGGATATCTATGTTCATGTATGCGCCTTTCAACGCGGCGAGCGCCCCCACCCTGTGCCTGGGCGCGAATCCATGTCGCGCCAACGGGTATAGCGAATCATTCATCACATGGCATCAACATTGCTTGTATAATGTGCCAATTGGACTTTCAGGGTTATCCCCTTGAAAGCAAACAGCCTGCCTATCCGGCGCTGGCTGTAGACACATTAGGAGATATACCATGTCTGCCTCACCCGTCACGTTGATGGTGGCTCGTCGCGTTGAGCACGGCCGCTACGCCGATTTTAATCGTTGGCTTAATGAAGGGCGCGAACTGGCGGCCGACTTCGCTGGCTACCTCGGTTCTGGCGTACTGTCGCCACCGGCTGATGACGATGAATACCAGATTATATTCCGCTTTAGCAGCAGCGAGACCTTAGCCGCTTGGGAGCACTCCGCTTCACGGCATGCGTGGTTGGCGCGTGGTAAAGGCTTATATGAGGCGCCCCATGAGCACCGGGCCACCGGGTTGGATGCGTGGTTTCAAACCGGCAGCAGTGCACCGCCGCGCTGGAAGCAGGCCGTGGCTGTCTGGCTGGCTTTCTTTCCTATCTCGCTGATCTTTCAGTTTGTGTTCGGCGGCGTATTGGCCGATTGGGCGTTGCTGCCGCGGGTGGTGGTGAGTACCCTAATGCTGACGCCAGTGATGGTATTTGTGTTTATTCCGCTCTCTATGCGTTTACTAGCGCCCTGGCTGCAAGGTAAGTGGTCACCGCTGGATCAGCTGGCGCGTTGGCGCCATGCGCACCGTTTATAACGCACCTAATTAATAAGCATTAATTTTGACGTTGCGTTGATACTAATGCTCCTATGATGATGGGCTTTATGGTACTAAGCTAAATGTGCCATTAGAAAAGGAATACGTGTCGCCAGTGCAATGCTGGCGCGCGACTCAGCCCCACGGAGTGTTTATGATCCACGTTCACCATCTGGAAAAGTCTCGTTCGCATCGCATCCTGTGGCTACTTGAAGCCCTTGAACTGGACTACGAGTTGGTGGTTTACCAACGCGATGGCAAAACCCAGCAAGCGCCAGATTCGCTGAAAAAAATTCACCCGCTGGGTAAATCTCCGGTGATTACCGACGGCGATTTTACCGTGGCCGAATCAGGCGCCATCATAGATTACCTTGTTCAACGCTATGGGCAGGGGCGCTGTCAGCCTCCCATCGGTGATATGAGTGCGTGGGTGGACTACCGCTACTGGTTGCACTATGCCGAAGGGTCACTAATGCCGCTGCTGGTGATGCAGCTTGTGTTTAGTCAAATTCCCAAACAGTCGCCCTGGCTGATTAAGCCACTGGCTAAGGGAATTAGCGATACGGTAAGCAAGCGCTTCTTAGCACCGCAGCTTAAACAGCACCTGAACTTCATAAACCAGCACTTGTTGGCGCAGGGTAATTTTGCCGGGCCGTGGCCCAGTGGTGCTGATATTCAAATGAGTTTCCCGTTACAGGCCATGGCCGCCGTGCAGTCGTTGGAAAAGTATCCTGCCATCGCTGCGTTTGTGTCACGTATTGAAAAAGACGCTGCCTGGCAGCGAGTGGTCGAGCGGGCGGGCTCGCTGACCATGCCTGGCCAGTGAACAGCCACTATGTACTATTTTGCCTCGTCTGCAGCTCTTCCGGCGGAGCTTCTGCGCAGCATTGACAGCTACTTGGGGCGATGGGGCATCGCCTTGCTGCTTGTGTTCCTTCTTTTGGCGCTGCTGGGCAACCTGTTGCTCAAGCGGCGCATGCAGCATAACCGGGCGTTACTGCAATCCAATAAAGAGATGCTGGCGACTATTCTGGATAGCGTCGATGCCTTTATCTATATCAAATCCCCAAGCTTGGAGTATCAATACGTTAATCGTCGCATGAGCGATCTATTTGGCCTGCCTGCCGACAAAATTATCGGTAAGTGCGATGCGGCGTTTTTTGATGCCGGGAGCGCTGCGGAAATCAACCAGGTTGATCGCAACGTATTAGATTCGGGGAAAAAAGTAACGGTAGAAGAGAGCAACGTTTTGCGGGGTGAAAGCCAGGTAAGAACGTTCTTATCGATTAAAATGCCGCTTTCCATGTCCCCAGGCGCACCTCCCTCCCTGTGCGGTATTTCGACCGAGCTGACTGACTACCTCGAAATGCAGTCACGCACTCACTACCTAGCCTTCTATGACTCGCTAACCGGGCTGCCCAATCGGCGGCTACTGATGGACTCCTTAACGGCTACCATTGATCATGATGAGTGGACTATATTTTTCAGTGCGGTACTGGTGATCGACCTGGATAATTTTCGCTTAGTGAATGATATTCAGGGCCATGAGAGTGGTGACCAGCTTTTGGTCAGCGTGGCTGAACAGCTACGCCAGCGGCTTGATGAAGAGGTAACGCTAGCCCGCTTCAGTAGCGATGAGTTTGTGGTGCTGATCAAGAACCTGGGCGAGGAACAAAAAGACGCCGCACTAAAAGCCGAGCGTGTGGGGCGGCAACTGCTGGAAGTCATTGCGCAATTAAGAAGCAGTCACTCGTTACCAATCAGTGCCAGCATTGGCATTTCGCTGTTTACGGGAGCTGGCGAGTACAGTATGGATAGCGTGCTGCAACAGGCAGATATGGCGTTGCAGCAGGCGAAAAGCGCGGGCGGCAATACGCTGCGCTTTTTTAACAGCGAAATGCAGACCAGCGTATTGGAACGGGCCAGTTTAGAAGCCGATTTGCATCAGGCGCTCAAGCGCAACGAGCTGGCGCTGCATTACCAAGTGCAGGTCGACCATCAGGGCGTGACTACCGGCGTTGAAGCGCTGCTGCGGTGGTATCATCCTCAGCGTGGCTGGGTATCCCCCGCAACGTTTATCCCGCTTGCGGAAGAGAATCGGTTGATTGTGCCGATCGGTTACTGGGTGCTGCGGTCAGCTTGCGAGCAGCTAGCGAAATGGTCTCATCAACCGGCCTATGCGCCGTTAAGTATTTCCGTCAACGTGAGTTCAGTGCAGTTTCAGCAGCCGGAGTTTGTACGTGATGTTGAAGAGCTATTAGCAGAAACCCTGGCGCCGCCGAACCGCTTGGTGCTTGAAGTCACCGAGAGCCTGTTGATGCACGAGCCGGTGAGGGTGCGTAGCACGATGTTGAAACTGCGTGCTAGGGGGATTCGCTTTGCGTTGGATGACTTTGGTACCGGTTACTCATCGCTGAGTTACCTGAAGCGCTTACCGCTGGATGAATTGAAAATTGACCAATCGTTTATTCGCGAGCTGCTGACCGATAAGACAGACGCAGCGATTGTCGATACCACGATTCTACTTGCGGTAAGTTTAGGCTTAACCGTGGTCGCGGAAGGAGTGGAGAAAAAAGAGCAGTTCGATTGGCTAAGAGGCCACGGCTGTTACCGCTATCAGGGCTATCTATTTGGCCGCCCGACACCCATTGAGTATCTTTTCGAAAGCTATTAAACGGCTATACCAAAACCCCTTTCCAGCACGCTGAAAAGGGGTAAAGAGATACAAGGAAAAGAAATAGTGCCATCTATTTCTCTTTTGATCGGGCTTAGCTGAAGAGCGTAAAGCTCTCAGCGTTGAGCCACATATGCACCAGAATACTGGCGATGTAGCCGAGCAGAATAACCGGCGACCAGCGCAAGTGGCCCATAAAAGTATAGGAACCCCTTGCCTGACCCATAACCGCCACACCGGCCGCGGAGCCTATCGATAGTAGGCTGCCCCCGACGCCAGCGGTTAAGGTAATCAGTAGCCACTGGCCATGGGACATATCAGGCTCCATGGTCAGCACCGCAAACATCACGGGGATGTTGTCCACCACAGCAGAAACAACGCCTAATACAATGTTGGCCGCGGTGGCGTTCCAGCCGGTATACAGCGCTTCTGAAAGCAAGCCGAGATAGCCCATAAAACCCAGCCCGCCAACGCACATAACGACGCCGTAGAAGAACAGCAATGTATCCCACTCGGCCCGCGCTACGCGGTTGAAGACGTCAAACGGCACCACGCTACCCAACTGCTCCAGCTTGCGGTTGTCCCCTTGCCGGCTATAACGCTCGCGCTTGCGCTCCAGCGAACGCGGCAGGCTGCGGCGCAGGTAGTAACCAAAGAACTGCAAGTAGCCCAGGCCGGTCATCATGCCCAATACCGGCGGTAGGTGGAGCACAACGTGACACAGTACGGCGGTCACGATCGTCAATAAAAACAGTAGCACAATGCGCCGGGCGCCACGCTTCATCCACACATCTTCATAAACACTTGCGGGCTTTTCATCCTTGATAAACAGGCTCATGATAGAGGCAGGAATCAGGAAGTTGACCAGGGCGGGGAAGAACAGAATAAAGAACTCCTGGAACTCCACCATGCCCGCTTGCCATACCATTAGGGTGGTGATATCGCCAAAGGGACTAAACGCCCCCCCCGCGTTGGCGGCCACCACGATATTGATACAGGCCAGGTTGATATAGCGCTGGTTGCCTTCGGCCACCTTGGTCACCACCGCGCACATCAAGAGTGCGGTGGTAAGGTTGTCGGCAATGGGGGATAACACAAAGGCGAGACCGCCGGTCAGCCAAAAAAGGGTTCGGTAGTTGAAGCCTTTACGCAGCATCCAGGAACGCAGTGCATCGAAGACCCGACGCTCTTCCATGGCATTGATATAGGTCATGGCCACCAGCAAGAACAGCATCAGCTCGGTGAACTCCAACAGCGTGACGCGGAAAGCGTACTCAGACGCGTCCGACATGCCGTTTTGGACATACACCCAGCCGATGAGGCTCCAGATGATACCGGCTGCCACCAACACCGGTTTAGACTTGCGCATATGGATCTTTTCTTCCGCCATGACTAATGCATACGCCAGGACGAAAATCGCAACAGCAAAAAAGCCAACGGTAGAGGTGGTTAGATCTAGTTCACCGGTCACTGCAAATGCACTGGGACTTACGCCTAATAGTAAGGCCGCTAACAAAAAAAGCCAGCGACGATATAATCGAGGCTGGCAAGAGGGTTGGCACAACGTAGGCATGTGACGTTCTTCCTCATGGTTAAGTTGTCAGGAGTGGTATAAAAGCGGCCTCATTTTATCAGTCTATATTGCGCCGCAATACCTTATTAAAACGAACGGAAGTAGTTCTTCTTAAGGTAATAGCATCTTTTTTTAGGAAATTAATCTTTTAGGTAATGGTAAATCGTGCAGTAATAGTTTTATAAAAAAGTTAATAGCGGTTTAAGAATTATACTATTGACGCATAGCATTGTTGAAAAAGATTCAGAATTTATATCTTTTTAAGCTAATATTAGATGTCAATAAAACACCCTGGAGGGCATGGGGAGGGCGACCGCGGAGAGTGCCTGTCCGAGGGTAGTCGTGCTATTTTAATGCGCGCCACGCTCTCAGCTTGGTCATATAACAACTGGGTAAGATAAAAACGAGGCCGATTAGAAGTGGCCGCTGGATACGTTGAGGAATATAACGATGCGCAATCCCTTTCGCTCCCTACACCGCACGCTTTTCGTCTCGGCTACTACGTTAGTGCTGACAAGTGCCGCCTTCTCCGCCCACGCAGAAACGCGTGTGACCTATAAATCGGCTTCAGCGGGTACCGCTTATTATCAAATGGGCGTAGAACTCTCAGAAGCGATTCGCCAGGGAACCGATGACGCTATCATCCTTACCCTGGAAGAAAGCCAGGGTTCGGTACAGAACGTGATGGAAGTCATGGCTCGCCAGGGCAACTATGTATTTACCACGCCGCCCGCGTTAGTCGATCAGGCCATGGGTGGGGAGGGAGCCTTTGCCGAGCGTCAGAATCCGCGTTTTCAAGAGATCCGGGGGTTGTTCCCGATCCCCTCTATCACCATGCACTTTGTATTAGCGGGTGATGACGGTGTGACCGATATTTCCACGCTGGAAGGCAAGCACTTATTGATTGGTCGAGGCACCTTTGGCGCCCGTGAAGCGGCTCGTTACCTGGAACTGTTTGGCCTGGAAGAGAGCGTGAAAATTGCCGATGCAGCGATGGGCAGCGGCCCCGATGCACTTAAAAACGGCCAGATTGATGGCTTTGTGACCGCCAGTTCCTTTCCCTCACCCAATGTGATTGAGACAGCTGCCAGCATGCCGGTGACCTTGGTTAGCCTGACAGACCAACAAATCGAGCAAACGGGAGCGCCACGCCAAACGATCCCCGGCGGCACTTATCCCGGCGTGGATAAAGACGTTGAAACCACATCGCTACCGGTGATCGCCTACACCACAACGTATATGGACGATGACACCGCCTACACGCTGACCAAAACGTTTTGGGAGCGCCGCGACGCCATGGCCGAAGAGGCGGCGTGGTGGAGCAGTATTAGCCCTGATATGTTGGAAAACATGACTGGCACGCTTCACCCAGGCGCGCTGCGTTACTACGAGGAAGCGGGTATCGAGGTACCTGACGCGCTGCGCTAGTCGTTTTCTTCCATTATCCATCTTCTTGCTGCCACGGTGCTTGCGCTGTGGCAGTCCTGTATTGATGCAGTATTGATAGGCAGTGTGGCATGCGTATTTTTACCTCTTCACAGGCGTCGAGCCCTGAGGATGATCGCTCAGTAGCGCCTGGCTGGATGGCGTTAGGCGCGGTCAGTGTAATATTCCATCTTGGCTTGATTTTTTATGGCTTAACGCCTGCACTGGTCAGCCGGCCGCTGCATATGGCGCTGCTGTTGCCATGGGTACTGATTTATATGGCCAATACACCAGCGCAGCGAGTCAGCGGCTGGCTGCTGACGGTATTGGGTGTTGCTGCCTGTGGCTATATTGCGTTTAACGAAGCTGCGCTAGCCAACCAGTACGGCTTTATTGATACCCACCTACAGATGGGGATTGGCCTGTTTTTGATTGCTCTAGCGCTTGAAGCGGCGCGCCGAGCCATCGGTTGGCCTCTGCCGCTGGTTGCCTTGCTGGCGTTGATGTATGGCGCCTTCGGTCAATATATTCCAGGCGCTTTTGGTCACCCTGGGCTGCCGCTGGCCAGTATGGTGGGTACGCTCACGATTGCCGAAGGCGGATTATGGGGTTCGCTGACGGGGGTAAGCGTCAGTGTGGTGGCGATTTTTGTGATTTTCGGCGCGGTGCTCAATGCGGGAGAGGCGGGCCAGGGCTTTATGAACCTAGCCAGTGCGGTGGCGGGGCGGCTCACCGGTGGGGCCGCTAAAGTGGCGGTGATTTCGTCGGCGCTGATGGGCTCTATCTCCGGCTCGGCGTCTGCCAACGTCGCTTCCACTGGGGCAATTACCATTCCCTCCATGGTGCGCCTGCGTTACCCGCGTTCGCTGGCGGGTGCGGTGGAAGCCGTTGCCTCCTCCGGCGGGCAAATTATGCCGCCGCTGATGGGCGCCGGGGCATTCGTGATGGTGGAACTGACGGGCACGCCCTATACCCAGATCATGGCCGCGGCGATGCTTCCAGCGGTGCTGTACTTTTTGACGGTCTGGGTGGGTATTAATGCCTATGCGACCCGGCATGATCTAAAGCCCGTGGCCGAAAGCGAGCGACCCAACGCGAAAGAGGTGCTGATTACCTCGCTGTTTTTTGCCATCCCCTTCGTGCTGCTGTTAGAGCGCATCTTTAATGGCGGTTTTACCCCTCAGTACGCCGCCAGTGTTGCGATTTTCGCGGGCATTGCGCTGCTCTTCTTTAACGTGACGCTGCGCTTTTCGCTCCCCGGCTTTGCCACCCGTTTATCCGACGCAGTGGTCACCGCTGGGCGTCAGATTGCCGTCATTGGTTCCATTATTCTATGTGCCTCGCTGGTGGTCGGCGTGCTGTCGTTGACAGGGTTGGGCGTCAAGATCACCTCGGGCATTCTATCGCTCTCCAACGACATGCTCTGGCCAGCCTTGCTACTAACGGCGCTCGCCTGCTTGATTTTAGGCATGGAGGTGCCCACCACCGCCGCCTATGTGATTTGTGTCTCTGTCGCCGGGCCTGCCCTGACCTCGCTAGGTTTGGAACCGCTTCTGGCGCACCTTTTTGTCTTTTGGTACGCGCTGCTCTCGACGATCACGCCGCCGGTGTGTGGCGGCGTGTTCATTGCTGCGGGCATGGTGGGGGAGAACTGGCTAAAAGTCGCATTCAAAGCCATGGCGTTAGGAATAGGGCTGTATATTATTCCTCTAGCCATGGTGGCCAACCCAGAGATGATCCAACTGGCCTTCAATCCTTCCGGCGCCTTGTTGTATGCGCTAAAAGTGGCGATTGGTTTAGGGGCGATCTCTTACGGGGTGATTGCACGAAAAGCACTTTGGCAGCGGAGCGCGTTGGCCGTGGGAGGGATTATCCTGATCTTTGTGGTTTAGCCCGGTTGTTTAAACGTCAGCGTCTAACCGTAGCGGCGAAGAGGCTGCTAGTGGAGTGGTGGCAAACATTACCCAGGTATCCAGCGCAGGCCCCAGTGATTGCACCAAACGCAGTTGCTCGGGGGCTTGGCCTAGCACCTCTTCAGCGCAAATGCCCGCCTCAAAACGTCCCGCAAGAAGCCCTTCTGCCACCGCCACTGTGGTGGGGGCGTCTATGATCTCTGTATAGGCCGTTAAGTCGGTGTAGTAGCGGGTCGCTGGTTGTAGCGCTACTAGGGTGGGGCGAACAGAGTCGCGCTGGGCAATCAGCGCCAGCGGCTTGCTGCCCGCTATAAAGGTGTCTACGGGATAGGCTCGATGCATATAGCGGCCCACGCAGTCGCTATGCGTTGCATGGGCGGTGCACTGTAGAACGTGGCTCACATGACCCGCGAGGAGCGCCTGAAAGGCCGCTTCAAACTGGCTAAACAGAGTCACGCTGCCTTCGCCTGAGCAACGCATTCTGAGATAGCGCTTGGCAATCAGTTCATGGTTATTGCCACTAGGCCCCAAGGTTGCAATGTGCACGGTGACGTTTCTCCACGATAAACAATCAAGTCATTGAGCCAAAAACGATGGGTTTTTGGCTCGGCGCAATCAACGACTAGGCCATCTCAAAAGATCGTAAAGCTTAACGCTATATAAGCGGCATAGCCTGCAAGCAGTGCGGCTCCCTCCCAGCGCGACAGGCGCATACCGGTATACAAAAACAGCACCAGTATGCCAGCGGCTCCCAGCATTACCCATTGGTCAAACAGGGCCACGCGTGGCGCAAGGGGTAGCGGCTGTAAAAACGCGGAGATACCCAGAATGCCTAACAGGTTGAAAATATTGCTACCCAGAATATTCCCGATGGCAACATCCGCATGACGTCGTAACGCTGCAACCACCGACACGGCCATCTCCGGCAGTGAGGTACCAACGGCGACGATGGTTAAACCGATGACTGCTTCGGAAATGCCCATGGCCTGGGCCAACCCAATGGCGCCATATAAGAGTAGCTGTGACCCGCCAATCAGCATGCCCAAGCCAATCACTAACGCTACGACGATCATCCAGCCTGTAGTGGGTAGTTTGGTCATCTCCTCCGCTTCTGAAGCGTGCATTTCCGCCGCGGGAATGTGCTGACGGCTTTCACTTAAGTAGGCCCAAACAAGATAGCCGACCAGGCCCGCTATAAAAATTGCTGCATCGATGCGACCCAGTGCGCCGCCGAAGGAGAGCCCAATAAACAGCAGGCTGGCCAACACCACGACCAGCCCATCCCGGCGCAGTGCTGAAGGCTGAACCACCATTGGGCAAATAACCGCGCATAGGCCTAGAATCAATAAGATATTGCCGATATTGCTGCCCACGATGTTGCCAACCGCAATGTCAGGCTGCTGGTTAATCGCGGCATCAATCGAGACGACAAGTTCAGGGGCCGAGGTGCCAAAACCAACCACCACCAACCCTGTTAACAGTGGCGAGACGCCGACTCTTCGCGCACCCGCCACCGCGCCGCGGATAAGCGACTCCCCTCCAAGTGTCAAAAGGGCGATACCCGCCAATAAACTAAGTCCGTATAGCATGTTGAAACCTCTTCCAGAATGCTCACCAGGCCGCGAATGAAGCGGGTTTTAGCGAGCAAGCAAAGCGCGCCAGGCGGTCGGATTAGTAGTGCCTGGCTCATTGGCAAGATTAAGGCTATTTTTGCGAATTTGCGCGGTTTTTAAACGGCTATAAGAGGCAGAACAACAAATTAAAAAGCACAAAGGCTTTGACCTGCGACTGCCCACGTGGCAGGATGTCGGCAGTTAGTAAGTTAGCAAGCAAGCATGGTTCCAGAAACATTCGAATTCTTTCGGTAGTCTGTAATTGTATTCCTTGTTCTACTCACTATTTATCTGGGTAATACCAGGATTTCTACAATTCGCGACTTGCGAAAAGGATTTAATATCATGGCAACTGGCACAGTTAAGTGGTTCAACGATTCTAAAGGTTTCGGTTTCATTGCTCCTTCTGACGGCAGCGATGACGTTTTTGCTCATTTTTCTGAAATTCAGTCTGATGGCTTCAAAACTCTGCCTGAAGGCGCTAACGTCTCTTTTGACGTTACCCAAGGTCAGAAAGGCCTTCAAGCTTCAAACATTAAGCTGCTTTCTTAATCCTAGCGATTATTTAAGTTCTCGAATCGTTTAGATTCGATGATCGGGCCCCGCTTAGGCGGGGCCCGATGCGTTTGTGCCTGCCAAAAAATATTTTCCATTAAGCACAGCTGCGCCTGTTATTAGATCAGCAAAAGCTCTGCGATCAATCCCTTAGCTTTATAGGTGTTTATTCGCGTAATGTAAAAAACGAGCTTGATTGGTTGGTATGTTATATTGTATCTTTTTTGGCGACTTGTTTCACGAGCAGCCAAAGGAAAACTGAATATGACACCATTGCCACTTAAGGCCGCCAGCGCGCTTGTATTGAGTGCACTGATACTAACGGGCGTTCAAGGCGTTAGCGCCAGCGATCATGACCATGAGCATGATCACGACCATACTCATAACGACCACGACCACGACCACGACCACGACC
>Ga0208919_1000225_pt1 | contig 41214 bp, 61 predicted proteins | sample 4_EtaG_FD_184076 | JGI IMG/M metagenome (GOLD analysis project Ga0208919, IMG submission 184076) | Marine viral communities from the Subarctic Pacific Ocean - 4_ETSP_OMZ_AT15127 metaG (SPAdes) (version 3) | ecosystem: Environmental > Aquatic > Marine > Oceanic | place: Pacific Ocean | collected... | reverse complement strand
AAATTCGATGTGGTCCAATTATAACCTGTAAAGAGTCGGAGACCTGTATTATAAGATATTATGCCTAGGAAAAGACGAAAAAGAATCGCAACTGATGTATCTCCCGATATACCTTATCCGAGAGTTCGAGTGGAGTGGATTGACTGTGTCAGTGACTCGGGCTGGGCTACTGATAAAGAGTTTGATAGAATGAAATTAGCAAGACCTGTTAATGAAGGTTGGTTATATTCTAAAGATAACAAATCAATAAAACTCTTTGCCTCTTACGATAAAGATGAAGATGGAATTACGTTTGGGGATCGGACGATGATTCCTCGGGCTTGGGTAAAGAAGATTCAGAAGTTGTAGATGGAGTCACGTTTATTAACTGTCCGTAGTCGTCTAATATCTGTTTCATCTTTGCTTCTAGCTCTTGTTCTGATAGGTCCTCTAACTTTCCTGTTTTTATTATCTTCCTATCTATGTATAATCCTGCTGCTTTTCCTCTGTTTGCTTCCGCATTCACTGCTGAAGAGAATGATCCTTTTTTTAAAGCGGCCTCTCTAAGTCTTGCTAATTCTGCAACGTGGCCTTCATAAGTTACTTCATGTTTTTTAAGTCTTTCTTCTCTTAGTTCTCCCATGTACTTAACAACAAGCGGAGATAGTTTTGGATTTGTTAGTTCTGATCCTTCTTGTCTAGCTCTCTTCGGGCTATATCCAGCTTTGATAGCTGCTTCTGTTTTAGTCATAGGTCCATTTTCGTCCCCATATACATAATACTCAGCGAATCTCATTTGCATTTCTGTAAGTCTTTTTGGTAATCCCATGATTGACAATTTAAGGTAACTATCCTATAAAGTCAATAATGTTTGTTAAACATCTACAGGAATACTTAGACCAATTTACTAATGGCAAAAGAGGAAACGGAGTTTCTAACGCTCGTATCTTTATGGAAGTCAATGGACACCTTGAAGAGATAAAAAGAATTGAAGTGCAAGAGTCAAATATAATTGGACAAAGTGCTATTCGTGTTGTATTCAAACCTACGAGAGAAAAGATAATTATCGCTCCTAACACACCTAATTAGAAAGCATTAGTTACCTTGAAACCCGAGCGAAAATTATATGCAAAAATTAAAAAATCTATACCAGAAATATCGTGGATTAGACTTGAAAATCTTAGTCTTTCCGGTACTCCTGATCTATTGGGCTATAATGATTATGGCACCTTTTTCACTGTAGAGCTTAAAGTTACGAAGAGTAACAAAGTTCGTCTTTCTCCACATCAAATTGCGTTTCATGTGAAGCATCCACAGAACAGTTTTATCTTAGTAGAGAGCCTTGATCAGAGGTGCTTGAAACTTTTTCCAGGGTCCAAGGTACGCGAGCTTGTTGCTTGTGGCTTGGCGCTTGAAGCTTGTGCCTCAGGGCTTGACGCTTGTCGCTTGTTGCTCACGGAGCTTGGTGCTTGAAGCTTGTTGCTTGGGGCCCGGATCAGGACGTACGTCGCTAGGCCCACGCGTTGAGTTAGCATGACTAATAGCCTGATCCAGTTTATTACGCTTACGTAATTCTTTATAATATTTTGGGTGTCTCCACATGTCAATGAGCCCAGTAAGAAATATTTCTTATTTCAGGATCCCAACACGCTCGACAGTCTCTGCATTCATTGTTTTGTTCTGAAGCTGGACACGCTTTAGATGTTGCACCAAACCATGGGTGGTCTTTGGTGATGACGCTTGAGCTGTTAGGCCACGAAGCAGGCGCCCGCTGGTCAACCATGGGCGCACTAAATCGTATGACTAAATTGTTGGGCTTGTCTGTCAGGTGGTCCTTGATCCATGCTTCACGGGTCGGTAACCAGTGACGCTTTGAAGGTGTTAACCTGCAGACTTCATAAATTTTTTTAAGATGATCCAGATCCTGGACATCTCCTGAATCATGCCATCTAAATACATCCGGCTTTTTACTGTTGATCAGGTGCGCCATGGCTTCAACCCATTGCGGTGACTTGATCGCGGCCAGCCTCCGATACTGTGCATCCTGAACAACCTTGAAGACGTAACAGCCTTTTAATGCATAGCAGTCGAAGCATACGCTGCCCGGGACCTTCTGAAGCTTTGCGCCTGTCTTGCATTCTTTGGCAGGTAAACCAATTGACCAGCCCGGCATCTTTGAAGGCTTGCTCAGGCTGCCGCCTATAATCTTTAATGCTGTTTTAGTATCCATTTCTCCTATATAATCCTTTATTCTTTATTTGTCAAGCTTGAGGCTTGACGCTTGCAGCTGATCCCAGATCCATTGGGTAGGTCAGTGTGCTATAGCCTTTACCGTCACCAATGGATCAGGGATCAGTTCTAGCTGTGCGTGTGTTTGGATCTCTTTCAATCTACTTTACACCACAACCAGAAGTTGTCCCATTAATTTAATTGTCTAAACAAGTAAATTAAATTAATTAATCCAATATAATACTTGACAATCCTATTGTCAAGTGATAAATTAAAAATAATTAATATGAAAGGAAAAAATATGACTATGTACTTAATAATAAAAGAAACAACATTCAAAGGCTTTGACAGTATTTATGAAGTTTGTAATTTTACAAATGACATTGACAAAGCGACTGATATGTTGCAAGGGTATAAGTTAATAAATAAAAAAGATAGTGTTATTTATACTTTAGTCAAGTATGAACAAACACAAATACAGAAAGAGGTAGCATGACTAAAGAAAGAAAGATAACACTTAACGCAGAAAAACGAAAAGTAATTGCAGATCAATTTCAATCTTTTTACGAGGATAAAGTAAAAGATAAATTGATACAGGCAAAAGAACAATACGACATTATGCGAGAGAAAGCAAAAGTTGCTATTGATAAAGTCGTAAGGTTTCATCAACCACAGGAGGATATTGATACAATTAGAAAGATGATTTCTAAATACAATTCTAGTGGTGGCGAGTTATACCATGATAATTGTTTCAATGTTCAAATGCCAATAACTCAAGTTGATGACAATGGTAAAGAGTATCAAGCAGATGATGAAGTTCATGTAAGGTTTGACATGGGTAGAAATTTTGCAAGAGCATATTATCGTGATGAAATGAAAGCAAAAGGTTTGAACCCAGATTTTCATTTATCTATTGATAATGATTACTCAAAAAGAAATCCAAAATATTATAATGATGAGAGTGCAGTAAATAAATTTTTGGGTTTTAATTCATCATCAAATGATGACAAATCTGTAATTACCCCTGTTGCAAAATGGGAAAATGATTTTAAACTTTGGGTAATTGGAACATCTTATTGTCGTTCAAGACAATTCAAAGTTGATGAAAACACTTTGGAATTTTTTAAGATGTATCGTGCTAGTGCTGACAATGTAATTAAAGAACATGAACAAATGTATAATTATGTTGAGAGCAAAATGAAAACTTTAAGATTAGGTTTGAAATCTTATAGAACATTCGATCAAGCAAAAGCACTTGCAGATAAAGTCGGAGTTGTTTTAAATGAAACAATGATGAACGAAAGTAGTTCAATGGCACTTTCAATTTATAGCCCAGAAAATTTGGCTAGTCTTTTGGAGGATAAGGAGGTCTTAACTAGAGATCAAAAAATCGCTATTGCAAGAAAACAAATGCAACAAAGTGTAAATTAACACTTGACAGGGGCTATCCTATAATATAGGATAGTCCCATAACAGAAAGGCATAAATGACTAAAACATTTTATATAACTTATTGGGCTAACAAGCACAAAAAGCACATAACAAGACGAGGAAAGCACGACGAAAAAAGCAGATATGGAACATCTAAAAAAGGTGTGCCTTATTATGTTTACTATGATCTAGACGCACATGGTTATAGAACTGCCAATACTGCGTGGAAAGTAAGGCACTAATGACAGATTATGTCTGGTGCCATGGTCCAAGTTGCCATAAACGAGCGACAACCACAAGGGTTCGTGGTGTCAAAGGCTCTAAAGTTTTAAGAACAGTTAAGATTGCATTGAATAATTATAGAGCCAATTCCATATGGAAATATTTTTGCGACCAAACTTGTATGCATGATTTTATTAAAAAACATATAGAAGAATTTGTGCAGTTATATCCAAGGACCGAGGCGCTAGAAACATCAATCGAGGACCCTGTAAAAGAAACAATCCAAAGTAATTGGGGCAATTATTCTTTTACAAGAACAAGAATAAAAGAGGTTGACAACGCATAAAGGATAATGTAGGATATATATTATGACAGAAAGAACAATTAAAACAACGAACCCTTTTTCTGGTCAATCAACAATGTTAACTCCAGAAGAATATAAGTTATACATTATGATTAAACAGGCAGAAATAGATGAGGACTATAAAACTGTGCAAAAGGGTTTACATAAGTTTGGTAAGATGAATGCTAGCGCATACATGACATTACTAGATTAATAGTTGTATGCAGTAAATGCATCAACTATAGGTTGTGGCGCCAGGCGCGCCACGCCATCATATGAACACCCCTGGCGCTAACGCGTCAGGGGTCCCAGACCAAATCCAAAAATCCAAACTTTTTTTGACCCTATCACCCCTTTTTGTAAAAAGGGGTCCCACTACTACAGGTTGTATTGCATAATTTAGACATTCATGTATACTGAAAACATATTGGTACCATGGACTTGAATAAGGTAAATATAGAAAAATTACCTGCAGATGTCAGGAAAACCTTCAAAAAACTTCAAGTCATGCACGCTGAAAAGCAGATACAGAATAAAGCAAAGAATGACTTTCTGTCTTTTGTAAAGTGTGTATGGCCTGATTTTGTAGAGGGGTCCCACCACAGACACATTGCAGAAAAATTTAATAAATTAGCTACGGGTGAAATAAACCGACTAATAATTAATATGCCCCCGAGACATACTAAGTCGGAGTTCGCCTCATTCTTACTTCCGGCTTGGATGGTGGGCCGTGATCCAAAGCTCAAGATTATTCAAGCAACACACACGGCAGAACTAGCAATACGATTTGGTCGTAAAGCAAAAAATTTAATCGACAGAGAAGACTACGGAAAAATTTTTCAAACAACTTTACAAGAAGACTCTAAAGCAGCAGGACGTTGGGAGACTTCGCAAGGTGGTGAATACTTCGCAGCTGGTGTAGGTGGTGCGATCACAGGACGTGGTGCAGATTTATTAATTATAGATGACCCACACTCGGAACAAGATGCAATGTCAGGTAAAGCACTAGAGTCAGCTTACGAGTGGTATACATCAGGTCCACGTCAGCGTTTACAACCAGGCGGTAAGATCGTGCTGGTCATGACTAGATGGTCGACAAAAGATTTAACAGGTATGTTGGTTAAAAACCAAGCAGAAGTAAAAGCTGATCAGTGGCACGTGGTTGAATTTCCAGCGCTCATGGATCACGGACCAGTGTGGCCTGAGTATTGGAAGCAAGATGAATTAGAAAAGGTCAAAGCAACTCTACCCGTTGCTAAATGGAACGCACAGTGGATGCAACAACCAACTAGTGAAGAAGGTGCAATATTAAAACGTGAGTGGTGGAGGACTTATACTAATGAGAATATTCCACAACTACAACACGTCATACAATCTTACGATACAGCTTTCTTAAAAAAAGAAACAGCAGACTATTCAGCTATCACCACATGGGGTATATTTTATCCTGATGAGGATAGTGGGGCCAATCTTATACTTCTCGATGCCATCAAAGGTAGATACGAGTTCCCTGAACTACGGAGATTGGCCCTTGAACAATATACCTACTGGAAGCCTGAATCTGTTATCGTGGAGGCAAAAGCATCAGGTTTACCTTTAACATACGAGCTAAGAAAAATGGATATACCGGTAATCAACTTTACCCCATCAAAAGGCAACGACAAGCATGCTCGTGTGAATGCGGTTGCACCTTTATTTGAATCTGGTATGATATGGGCGCCTGAGCAGAAATTCGCAGAAGAAGTCATTGAAGAATGCGCTGCGTTTCCTTATGGTGATCATGACGACTTGGTTGATAGCACAACCCAAGCGATCATGCGATTCAGACAGGGCGGTCTGATCGGACACCCTGAAGACTATGTCGAAGAAAAAATCGATCAACGTAAAAGGAATTATTATTAATGGCAAAAGTCAACTTTATTAGAAACTACGCTAGAAAAAATTTAATGAAAGCAACTGATGAGGGTATTATGGTAATACCAAATACTCAAAAAGTAGACTTTCAAGAAGGCATGTTAAGACAGCTTCTTATTGAAAACGGTATTAACCCAAACGCTATTAAGTCAGAAGGAGCCATGAATGAAGCTATGGCTTTTATTAACCAGTCCACTGCAGCAAAGGCAAAAACAATCACTAACGATAATGTCATAGATATTACAGATAAAATGCCAAGTCCTTTTGACAATATAAAAGAAGCTACAGACAAGGGTGATTTTAGAGGCATAGCAAATCAAGTGTTAAAAGATCCTGATATAGCAAGAGAGTTTGCGTTAATGAAAAAGTTTGGAATGGGAAAAAATGTTTCTGGAGAAGAAGCAATACCACTTGCAATGAGAGCAAAATTTGACGAAGAGATGGGTATTAAAAAAATGGCTAAGGAAAGAGAGATAGATTATAATGTAGAAAAAACAATTTCTGACTTTAAAAAATATGGCAACGCAACTGATAAAGATATTCAGACAATGATGAAGTCTGGAAAGATGGGCCAGATTCCATACGTTATGGATAACTATGGCATGAGTTATACTGAAGTTTTAGATACGATAAAACGTGGTGATCCATTAATCGAAGGATTAGCAAAAGGTGGACGTGCAGGATTTAAAGCAGGACTTTTCTCGGGAAGAAGAACTTTTTTAAAAACACTGGTTGGCAATACTGAAAAAAATAGAAAAAATAGACAACTACAAAAATTAATAGAAGAATACAGAGAGCTTCAAAAATCCATGGAAAAAAATCCACAATTTAAGTTTCCAAAAAAAGGAGATCCAGAATTTGATGATACAATGTTAGATATTGAAAGCAAGCTTGCAAAAGATAGATTAAAGTCTGCAACAGGTGGACGTATAGGTTTTGCTCAAGGTCTTGGTCCAAGATTTTTAAAATTTTTAAGTGAGAACAGTCCGCTTGAAGCCGCTAAAAAATATAACAAAAGTATAAAAGAAAGAATGCAGGCAGGAAAAGAATTAGAAGTAGCATCAGAGGTTATACCTATTGCTGCTAGTGGTGCTTTAGTAACTAATCAATTAAAAAAAATGTTAAAGAATATGAATGAGGAACAGAAAAAAGAACAACAAGATAAAATGTTTAAAGAGATCTCTCAAGAGTACAAAGAGAAATACAAAGACGACCCAGAGTTTTTAGAAAAAATGTTATTAAGTGTACACGAAAATATTTACATGGATAAGAAAGCAGATGGTGGTCGTATTGGTTATAAAGATGGACCAAAGTTGTCTGACTTTATTGATATTCAAGCTTCAGGATCTAAATCAGGTAAACAACAAATTCCAGGTGCACCAAAAGGTATTACAATGGATAGTGAAACACTTGATGCCATTGTAAATGCAGACATACCAATATCTCAAAAAATAGATTTGTTAGGAAAGTTTCAATACGGAAAGGGTAGAACTAGAATTGAAAAAGATGGTCAAGAATTATTTTTAGGTGAGGGCGGATCTAAAAGCAGAGATATTGGATTAGGTATTAATAAAGATGGTGAAGGTTTTGGTGCAACTTTAATGTATAATATAGAGACAGGTAAACCTGAAATTAAATTTAGACTTTTGAAACGTTTTGCAGAAGGGGGACGTATTGGTTTAAAAGATGGTATGGACAGAAGAACGTTTATGAAAATTATGGGCGGTCTTGCAACACTACCCATTGTTGGTAAATTTTTAAAACCTGCTAAGACAGCGAAAGTTGCAAAAGATATAAGTAAAGTTGTTCCTAACACGGAGCCACCAGGATATTTTTTTAGTTTAGCAGAAAAAATTAAACTTTTAGGTAAAGAATCAAAAGTCAAACCTCAAGAAAGAGTAAATGAATATTATTATACAGGTAAGAATGGTGATGAGTATACATTAACTGAAGATATTGGAACAGGTGATATGCAAATTATAAAAGATAGACCCGGTATGGCTTCTTCTGGCGAAGAAACGTACGATGTTATTAACAATAGAACTGTTATGGATTATAAAAAAGGAAGAGGTGATGAATCTACAAAAGGAACACCAGCAGATGAGTATGATGAATACAGAGTAGAGTTTGATCAAGACGGAACTATGGCAGGTGCTGATGAAATAAATGAAATAACTAAAAAAGAAATCGTAGATGAAGTGTCAGATAATATTCCATCAATTAAAAAAGCATCTGGTGGTCTCGCTAGAATGTTAGGAGAATAATGTCACTTACACCTCCGCAATATAGACAGATGAAACAGTATCTTGAGTCTAGCTCAAGGCTAGCGTTAAAAGACGGAGTCGATCTTACTGATGCAAAAATAAAAAAACTATTTCCAACATATTTTACACCAGCAGCTTTAGCTGATGGCCCAAACAAAACTGTTTTAAATGTAGATAAAATTAAACAAATTTTAAATACTTACTCTAAAGGAGAAGGCGGTAGAACTTACATTGCAAAACAATTAGGAGTCAACCAATCTGTAGTAGGTAGAATAATAACTAAAGCTATTAAAGATGGTATAATTAAAAAAGTACCACCAGGAAAATTTACAGAAACTTCTCAAAGAAAATATACGGACGACAACCCTAGAAAAATTTATAAAGTGGTCAGGGAGGTAGAACCTAGAGATTATAAAAAAAATCCAGACATACCGGCGAATGCAAAATTTAAAGCACAAGTTCCTTCAGGATCTGCGGGACAAAGCACTAAAATGGTTTATGGTGCAACTGAAGAAATCGTTGAAAATAAAATTAAAAAAGCAGAGGAACTTACTGTAACTAAAAAACTAGAAAAGAAAGTGCCTTTTGATAGAGCTGTAAAAGCTATTCATAGAATAGCACAAACAGATGCAACGGATATCAATAACGTAAGAGAGCTTGCACGATTAATTTACGGAAACAGCACTGACGATGCAGTCAGAATGATAGCTCAAGATTTAATTAGATATCAAGAATTTTTATTAGGGTTTAGAGAAGTGCCTGGACTTATCCCCCCTCAAGGAGGACTGTTAGACGAAATTCTATCAGAGTTTCCCTCACAAAACCAATGGGGAAAATTTGCTAGTGAAGAGTTAAGGAGATCAAAACTAAATATAAGAGATAAATTATTAAAAACAAAAGGTCAAAAATTACAAACGTTAAGGACTAATATATTAAAAGTAATTGATACTGATCTGTTTAATTTAGATGAAGTTGTGGGTATAGCAGCTACATTTGAAAATGCACCTGGCTACACTGAATTAACTCAAGTAATAAATAAAAAAATAAATTCTAGAAAAGGCTTAATTATAGATGGACCATTTAGTAGATTACTTCCAAAAGTATTAGATGGTACAGCTAATACATCAGACATAGATGATTTTAATAAAGTATCTAAGGCTTTTCAAAAAAAATATAAAGTTGATACTCCTATAATTGTAAGTGAACGTGGACAAAAATTAGATGCATCAAAATATGTTAAAAATTTTGATGCGTTAAGCGAACCTGCTAAAAAAAATATAACAGACATAGCCACTCAAAAAGGAGTTGCAATAAAAACAGAAGGTGTTCCATTAACAGAAGACCTTAAACCAGGCACGCCATTATACAAACAGCTTATGAAGTTTTGCCCAAACGCAAAAGCAAACGGTGGCACAGTTGGAACTTGCTCAGTAGACGAAGCTGTTACTGGTATGAGAAATGAAATTACTAAAGTAAGAACAGGTGCAGCGAGTGCGGGTGAAGCGAGTAGACTTGGAAACAAACTTAAAAACTTTGGATCAAAAGGTGCAAGAGCTTTATTTAAAACAGGCGTAGTTAGTGAAGTATTTTTAGAGGCAGCGTTAGGTTTTGATAAAGTAGTTAGTGAGGGAGAATCAACAATGCAAGCTTTGCGTAAATCTTATTTAACTGCACCACTTAGAGGACTTGGACTTATGAAAAGTTATGATGAAGGTGTAAGAGAAGAACTTATAGGTGCAGCTACAGATAAAGATAAAGTTGAGTATGTGTTAGACCAACAAGAATTAATTAATGATAAAAACGAAGCTGTAAAACAATTACAAAGACTAAAAGATAATTATCAAACTGGACTTTTTGGCGTTGGCGATTCTGATTATATTCCAGATGAAAGCGAAGCTTTAAGAAAAAAAATAGATGAAAAACAAGCCGAGATAAAAGATAAATATAGATCTGGAAAATTAAGTAGAGCAGAAAAATTAATAAGTGGTTTTGAAAAACCAATGGATTTAAAAATTAAAGACAAGGCATACTATGATGCGTTAGTAGATGCTCAAGAAAAATTATCTGTAATTAACGCACCTAAGTTTGTTCCATCTAGTAAAAGAGCAATAGACATGCAAATTCAAAAAAGAATAGAAGAAGGAGATATGTTAACTCCAGAAAAAATAAACAAGTATTTAGAAGAACAAAATTTGCCTGTTGATGAAACGGTAAATATCCTTGGTGGATATGATAAAATACTAGAAGATGCAGGTATAGGTGCAATAGCAGAGGCAGGTGGTGTTTCTAAACTAGCTGGTGGCGGTATTGCAAAACAGGCTGGTGATCCCTCAGGAGCTATGCTAGAAAACATGAATCCTGATTCACAAGGGTTGTCAGGACTGTTTAAACGTGCTATGAAGATAAAGGAGTAATAAATGGCAGAAATAGACAAAGGACTCCCGAACACTAGAACAAAACTTGAGGTGCCTTCAGAAGAAGAGGTGCAACAAGAAGTTGAAGTTCAGGAACCAGAAGAATTAAAAGGACCAGTTGAAGTAGTACCAGAAGAAGATGGTGGTGCAACAATTGACTTTGAACCGGGAGCTATAAACATACCGGGCACAGAAGCACACTTTGATAACTTAGCAGATATTTTACCAGACGATGTTTTAGAACCAGTTGGAAATGAAATGGTTCAAAACTACATGGACTATAAAGCTTCTAGAAAAGACTGGGAAAGATCTTATACAGAAGGTTTAGATCTTTTAGGATTTAAATACGAAAATAGAACAGAACCATTTCAGGGAGCTTCAGGTGCAACACACCCAGTGTTAGCAGAAGCAGTTACACAATTTCAAGCTCAGGCCTACAAAGAATTATTACCGTCAGATGGGCCAGTAAGAACTCAAATCATAGGGATTAAAAATCCACAAACAGAATTACAGGCACAACGAGTAAAAGATTACATGAATTATTTAATCATGGATGAAATGAAAGAATATGAATCAGAGTTTGATTCTATGTTATTTCATTTACCACTCGCAGGATCTACATTTAAAAAAGTTTACTATGATGTACCTATGGGTAGAGTAGTTTCTAAATTTGTACCAGCAGATGAATTAGTTGTGCCATATACAGCAACAAGTATTGATGATGCGGAATCTGTAATACACGTAATTAAAATATCTGAAAATGAATTAAGAAAACAACAGGTCAATGGATTCTATAGAGATGTAGAATTAGGGCCCCCAGGTAATGTTGAAAAAAATGATTTAGAAAAAAAAGAACGTGAATTAGATGGCACTAAAAAAACTGGTAAACAAGAACCAGTATACACTTTGCTAGAGTGTCATGTTAATTTAGACTTAGAAGGTTTTGAAGAAGTTGGTGCTGACGGACAACCAACAGGAATAAAATTGCCCTACATAGTAACTGTAGAAGAAGGCAGCCGAATAGTTCTCTCAATCAAGAGAAACTATGCGCCCAATGATCTAAAGAAAAATAAGATCCAATATTTTGTCCATTTTAAATTTCTGCCAGGACTAGGATTTTATGGCTTTGGACTCATTCACATGATTGGCGGATTGAGTCGTACGGCAACGGCGGCTCTCCGTCAATTATTAGATGCAGGAACATTATCTAATTTACCTGCAGGATTTAAACAAAGAGGCGTTAGAGTTAGAGACGAAGCAGCACCAATACAGCCAGGTGAGTTTAAAGATGTTGATGCTCCGGGTGGATCATTACGTGATGCATTCTTTCCATTACCATACAAAGAACCATCTCAAACATTATTAAATTTATTAGGTATTGTTGTGCAAGCAGGACAAAGATTTGCAGCTATTGCTGATATGCAAGTAGGTGATGGTAATCAAGGTGCTGCTGTTGGAACAACAATAGCATTATTAGAACGTGGTTCAAGAGTTATGAGCGCAATACACAAAAGATGTTATGCAGCTATGAGAGATGAATTTAAATTATTGTCAACAGTTGTATCACAATATTTACCACCAGAATATCCATACGATGTTGTAGGCGGTGCAAGAAATATTAAACAAGCAGACTTTGATAACAGAATAGATATTGTTCCTGTTGCAGATCCAAATATATTTTCTATGTCACAAAGAGTGACCTTAGCACAAACACAATTACAACTTGCAACATCAAACCCACAGATACACAACTTGTATCAAGTTTACAGAAACATGTATGAAGCGATTGGTGTTAAAAATGTAGACGCAGTTCTACCACCACCAGCACCAACTGCACCTATGGATCCAAGTTTAGAACACATAAATGCTTTAGCAGGAAAACCATTTCAAGCTTTTCCTGGCCAAGACCACAGAGCACACATAACTGCACACTTAAATTTTATGTCGACTAATATTGTTAGAAATAATCCTGCGGTTATGGCTGCAATACAAAAAAATATTTTAGAGCATATTAGTCTAATGGCACAAGAACAGGTACAATTAGAGTTTAGAGAGCAAATGCAACAGATGATGTTGATGCAACAACAAGCTGCCATGGATCCAAACATCCAACAACAGCTACAAGCCTTAACAAATCAGATTGAATCAAGAAAATCTGTATTAATTGCAGAAATGACTGAGGAATTTATGAAGGAAGAAAAGAAAATTACCTCACAATTTGACAATGATCCTCTTTTAAAACTAAAATCACGTGAGGTTGACCTTCGTGCGATGGAAAATGAGCGAAAAAGAGACAATGATGAAGCTCAAATTGACCTTGCAAGAGCAAGATTGATGCAACAAGGCGAGATTGCAGAGGATAAAATGGATCAAAACGAAGATTTAGCTAAATTAAGAGCTGGAGTTAGCCTTGCAAAGACCGGAGTGCAGCAGGCAGCGGTTATTACGGAGGATAATTAATGCCATTAAACAAAAAAGGTAAAAAAATTATGAAATCCATGAAAAAACAGTACGGTAAAAAGAAGGGTGAAAAGATATTCTATGCATCTAAGAACAAAGGTGTTATAAAAGGTGTAAAAAAAGGAGCATAAATGCAAAAACTAGACAAAATAAAAGAAGTTAAGGTTGCAGAGCAAAGTATTGAGGTAGATCCTAGATCTAAAACAACTGCTGACCAAGCTTTTAATTATATTGCTACAGGAAAACCTGAAATGCCAGTTGGCGGTCAGAAAAGAATGTTAGCAGAAAAGAAAAGAAACTCTAAAGCGTACTAATATGTGGTTATCGGCGATAAAATTAGCCGTCTCTGCAGGAAGTAAAATTTACGCTAACAAGCAGAAGACAAAAATGGCAATGTCAGATGCACAATTAATGCATGCTGAACGTATGGCCCGAGGTGACGAAGCTTACCAGGGAAAATTGTTAGAGGCTAGACAATCGGACTGGAAAGACGAGGCAGTTTTGATAATTCTTAGTTTGCCCGTGTTGGTACTCGCTTGGGCAGTGATATCGGATGACCCAACAGCGATGGACAAGGTAAAATTGTTCTTCGATATGTTCTCGCAGCTCCCGAGCTGGTTCACAAATCTTTGGATCCTTGTCGTGGCGAGCATTTATGGTATAAAGGGTACACAAATATTCCGTAATGGAGGAAAAAAATAATGTTTAAAAAAACATCAAAATATGCATACGAAATGGTCGTACCTAAAATTGCAAAAAATTTAAAAAAGAAAAAAGATATTGCAGATAAACAAATTAAAAGTAGAGATGAAATACTATCAGTGCTTAGTCCTGAAGGTAAAATAGATGTTAAAACAAAAAATCCACTTTCTAAATTTAAAGAAAAAATATCTAAAATTGTAGATTCAAAAGCTAAAGGTGGTAGAGTTGGTTATAAAAAAGGAACACCTAATCCGTTTGCAAAAAAATCAAACGTGCAAAAAATAGCTGAAGTTTTTGGTCCAAAGAAAAAAATTAAAAAAGAAAAACAAAAACAAAACATTAGAATGCAGGCTAAAAAAGGTGGCGATGCTGAGAAGAAAAAAAAGTTTCCTGATTTAACAGGAGATGGTAAAGTTACATTTGCTGATATCTTAAAAGGTAGAGGTGTTATCAACGGTAAGAAAAAACCAAAGAAAAAAATTATATAATGGCTGGAAAAGGTTTATATGCAAATATACATGCTAAAAGAAAACGTGGTGGTAAGATGCGTAAAAAAGGTGCTAAAGGTGCACCAAAAGCATCTGACTTTAAACGTGCAAAACAAACAGCGAGGAAATAATGACTAAACTATGTCCTAGAGGTAAAGCAGCAGCAAAAAGAAAATTCAAGGTATATCCCAGTGCATACGCGAACGCATATGCCAGCAAAATCTGTGCGGGTAAAATTAAAGATCCATCTGGTGTAAAGAGAAAAGATTTTAGAGGCAGCAAAGCTGAAGGTGGATTAATGGAAGCAACTGCAAGATTAAAAAGACAGGGTCTAAAAGGTGGTGGAATCTGTAAAAAAGGAATGAACAGACAGGCTGTCGGAAAGAATTCCTAATGGCTAAAAACGGTTTAGATAAATGGTTTGCCCAAAAGTGGGTAGACATAGGAAGTAAAAAGAAGGATGGATCTTTTTCAAAATGTGGAAGATCAAAACAGAAAGCAGATGCAAAACGTAAGTATCCAAAATGTGTCCCACTTGCAAAAGCTAGACGTATGAGTGAAGGTCAAAGAAGATCAGCTGTAAAAAGAAAAAGAGCAGTAGCACAGGGAGTTGGTGGCAAACCAACAAATGTTAAAACATTTGCAAAAAGAACAAAAGCTATGGGTGGTGGTTTTATGGCAAGGAGATCGATGTATGTCTAGAAATGATTACGGACAAAGATTTGGTGAACCAAAACAGTATTATGGAAATTTTCCTGATGGCAGATCAGCTCTAAAAAGAGGTGGTGACGTAATGCCCAAAAGAAATAAAAAGAATTTCCGTCCAACGGAAAAAGGTGCAGGCATGACAAGGGCCGGAGTGGCTGCATATCGAAGAGCAAATCCCGGCTCAAAACTAAAAACAGCGGTCACTGGCAAAGTCAAACCAGGATCTAAAGCTGCTAAAAGACGTAAATCATTTTGTGCAAGAAGCGCAGGACAAATGAAGAAGTTTCCTAAAGCCGCAAAAGATCCTAATTCAAGACTAAGACAGGCTCGCAGAAGATGGAAGTGTTAACATGAGAAAAGCAAAAATGGGTGGCGGTATGATGATGCAAAGACCTGGAATGAAAAAAGGTTCTATACCACCACAATTAAAAAAATTCGTCATGGCTAAAAAGAAAAAAGCTAAGATGAAAAAGAAGAAGGCATAATGAAAAAAGCCAAAGCAAAAATAAAGAAAGTAATTAAAGGTTTGAAAAAAGCATCTAAGACACATGCTGGTCAAGCTAAAACATTACAAGGAGTTATAGGTGGCCGATCCAAAAAAAGGAACGGGTAAAAAACCTAAAGGCTCTGGCCGAAGACTTTATACGGACGAGAATCCTAGAGATACTGTCCGTATAAAATTTGCAACACCAGCAGATGCAAGAGCAACTGTTGCAAAAGTAAAACGTGTAAGTAAACCCTTTGCACGCAAAATACAAATATTAACAGTTATGGAACAACGGGCTAAAGTTATGGGTAAAAGCCAAGTTGCATCCATTGCTAAGAAAGGAAAAGATGCAATTAGAAAACGTCATAAGAAGACTACTTAAATTTATAAATACTAGATTAGAGGCATTATCTGTTACAATAACATCAGGAAGTGTTGACAGTATGGAAAATTATAAGTATATAATAGGACAAATTAACGGCTTAGAAGCCACGAAACAGGAACTCTCTAACCTGCTAGAAGATAAGGAGCAAAATGAAAAAGCAACAGTCATCGATATTAACACCAAACAATAAACTAGTTGGTGTAGAACCTACAAAAGAAGAACCAAAATTACCAAAACCAACTGGATGGAGACTTTTAGTTTTACCTTTTAAGATGAAGGAAAAAACTAAGGGTGGAGTAATATTAGCTGAAAATACTTTAGAGAGACAGCAAGTTGCATCACAGGTTGGTCTAGTAATGGCTATGGGTCCGCAGTGTTATAAGGATAAAGAGAGGTATCCTGAAGGTCCATGGTGCAAGGAGAAAGATTGGGTTATGTTTGCACGATATGCAGGTAGTCGAATCAAAATAGATGGTGGAGAAATGCGTCTGCTAAACGACGATGAAGTGTTAGCAACAATTGATAGTCCAGAGGACATCTTGCATGAGTTTTAAACATAGGAAGGAGTAAGCTATGCCAGAAGAAGAAAAGAAAATGGTTGATATAGATACATCGGGTCCCGGTGCAGATATAGAAATCGAAGAAAAGAAAGATGACGCTGTAATAGAACAGCCAGAAACAACGGAACAAGAAACAGATAAAACATTTGAAAATGAAAGAGAAACTAAATTAGAGGAAAAAGAAACAAAAGAAGATGATAGTAAACTAGAAGAATACAGTAAAGGTGTTCAGTCTCGTATTGCGAAATTAACTCGTAAGATGAGAGAAGCAGAACGAAGAGAACAAGCTGCTTTACAATACGCTAAAGGTGTAGAAGAATCTAGAATAAAACTAGAGAAGAAGTTTAAAGAAACAGATTCTCAGTATGTTAAAAAATTTGAGACAAGTATTCAAGCTGGCTTAGAAGCTGCACAAAAAGAATTGGCTGCAGCGATACAATCTGGAGATGCAAATGCTCAAGTTGAAGCTAATAAAAGAATTGCAACACTCGCATTCGAGAATGCAAAACTTGAACAAGCTAAATTAAATCAACCCGTTGCAGATGAAAAACCTGTAACAAACTTATCTCAAGGTGGTAATGTTAACATTCCTCAAACAGATGATCCAATAAATACGGATCCAAAAGCTGAAGCATGGGCTGCAAAAAACGCATGGTTTGGAACTGATAGAGCAATGACATATACTGCATTTGAAATACATAAGGATCTTACTGAAAAAGAAGGGTATGATCCTAGCTCTGATGAGTATTATGCAGAAGTTGATAAAAGAATCAAACTTGACTTTCCGCATAAATTTGGTAATACTGATAACAAGCAATCGACCGCCCCTGTTCAGACAGTGGCTTCTGCTAAAAGAAGCGTAAAGCCTGGTCGCAAACAAGTGAGACTCACATCGTCTCAAGTCGCAATAGCGAAAAAATTAGGTGTGCCACTCGAAGAGTACGCAAAACAGTTAAAAAACACGGAAGGAGCGTAAAATGGAAAAAAATAAAAATACTTCTCGTGCGAACCAAACACGGTCAAAGTCTGAAAGGCCTAAAGTGTGGGTTCCACCATCATCTCTAGATGCACCCCCTGCACCTGATGGATTCAGGTATAGATGGATAAGAGCTGAAGTACAAGGCTTCCAAGATACAACTAACATAACGTCACGACAACGTGAAGGTTATGAACTAGTTCGTGCCGAAGAAGTTGAGAATGCATCGGATTATCCAGTCATCGACGAAGGTCGATACAAGGGAGTGATTGGGGTTGGCGGCCTTCTTCTTGCGAAGGTACCTGTCGAGATCGCGAAGCAACGTCAGGAATACATGACTAAACGTCATGAAGAACGAAGCGAAGCAGTAGCAAACGATCTAATGAAGGAGCAGGATAATAGGATGCCTATCAATGTTGAGAGGCAATCCCGTGTAACCTTCGGTGGTACGAAAAAATAATTTTAAATATCATCGATACAATCAACCGTACTGGAGGCCCTTAGGGGCAGGTACATAAGGAGAAACAACATGGCTAATAGAAGCACAAGTGGTTTCGGATTTAAGGCGGCTATGAGAGTAGGAAATACACCTGCTATCAGTGGTCAATCTAAATACGATATCAAAGACAACACTGGTGTTGGGCTTTTTAAAGGAAACCCGGTAGCACTTGAAGATGGAAGTGGAGACCAAGGTTTCTTGCAAGACATGTCTTTTGACACAACTGATGACGGCGGAGCAGGTGGTTTAGACTATGCGGCTGGTACAGACGCATCTCTTGTTGGAGTATTTAACGGAGCATTCTTCGTAGATAACACAACAGGTAAACCAACGTTTGCTAACTCAGTTGCAGCAGGACAACGTTTTGCAACTAATCCAAACACTGGAAGCACAAATGGTATAGGTTTCGTTAATGACGATCCTTTCCAAGAGTATGTATGTAAAGCAGATGCAGAAGTCACACAGGCTATAAAAGGTCAGTGTGGTAATTGTAATGACTTTACAGCAACAAACGCAAAAGACGGTCAGTCAACAATAACTTTAGATGTTGGCGCTCTTGCTGAAACACATATGTTCAGAGTTGTAAGATCTGCAGAAGATCCAGACAATGAAGACTTAACAGCAGTAGGCGCAAACGTTGTAGTTGTAATTAACTCGGCTGCTAATTTGTATAACTAATAGCTAGAATAGGAGAACAAAAATGGCAATATCACGATCACAACTAGTCAAAGAACTAGAGCCAGGTTTGAACGCACTGTTCGGCTTGGAATACAAAAGGTATGAAAATCAGCATGCTGAAATTTATACTAACGAAAACAGTGACAGAGCTTTTGAAGAAGAAGTAATGTTATCTGGTTTTGGAAATGCACAAGTAAAAGGTGAAGGTGCTGGAGTATCATTTGATGATGCACAGGAAACTTACACTGCTAGATACACTCACGAGACTGTAGCTTTAGCATTTGCTATCACAGAGGAAGCTATCGAAGATAATCTCTACGACAGACTTTCTGCTAGATACACAAAAGCTTTAGCAAGATCTATGAGTAATGCTAAGCAAGTAAAATCTGTTGAGTTATTAATCAATGGATTACCTTCAACTGGCACATTTAAGTCTGGGGATGGAAAAGCATTATTTGCTACAGACCACCCTACTCTTACAGGTCCAGATGTGAAGAATACATTATCTACACAAGCGGATCTTAATGAGACATCTTTAGAGCAATCTATGATTGACATCTCTAAAATGACTGATGAGAGAGGACTTAGAATTGCAGCTAGAGGACTAAAAATGATAGTTCCTTCGGAGAATCAGTTCACAGCTGAGAGATTATTAAAATCTCAAGGTAGAACTGGAACAGCTGACAACGATATCAACGCAATCGTATCTATGGGTATGGTTCCTCAAGGTTATAGAGTGAACAATTACCTAACAGATTCAGATTCGTTCTATATCTTGACAGACGTACCAAATGGTATGAAAATGTTCACAAGAGCTCCATTGACAACTGCAATGGAAGGTGACTTCGATACTGGAAACGTAAGATACAAAGCTAGAGAAAGATACTCATTTGGAGTATCTGACTTCAGAGGTATCTTTGGCGTAGAAGGTGCATAATCAATAAAATTTATGGGGCCGCCTTAAAACGGCCCCATTTATTATCAACGGTGAGAAAATGAAAAAATTCAGAGTTTTAATACACGCTTACAAATATCACGCAGATTTTATAGTAGAATCGGAAGACTCCGCAGAAGGCATAGAAAATGCTATCATTGACAGATTAGGAAAATCTGATATAAAATGGGAGTATCTTGGAGAAATGATGGATCCAAGAGTAAACAGAATAACCTATGAGGAGGTTATTAATGGAGGCGATAATGCAACATCTGGAGACCCTTTACACACAAAAGAAGGGACTAGATCTTCAATGGGAGCAGGAGCATCTTAAACAGGGTAGATATACTCTGGATATGGTTAAGATTGACAGAAAAGTCAGAGAAGTAATTAGCCAGATCAAATTAGCAGAAGCAGAAAAAGCTAATGCGCAAAATAAAATAGACGATGCTGCTCCTCAAGTTTCTGTAGCTACTTAATAAAAAGCTACATCGTTGAATAAATCTCATTCACATTACAGGCCCTCTTGCGCTCTACTAAAAACTAGTATATAAATTTATCACTGCATAATTAATTAGAACATAGACGCATGCAGTCGGCGGCCTAGAGACTATGTTCGGAAAACTAGGAGGATATAATTATGGCAAATACTACGTTTTCAGGACCGGTTAGAGTAGAGAACGGTTTTGAATTAACATCAAAAAACACTACTACTGGAAAATTCCAAGATAGAACACAAGATTTTGGATTGCACGATGCAAGAAGATATTATCTTTGTGAGCCTTTCTATCAAAGACCAGCTCTTAATGCAGACATTGACCAAGCTTACACAGTTGAAGTAGCTAGAGCAGCTAACAGAAACTTTGAAGCACTTGGAACTAATATGACAACTGCACTGGTTACTTTTCCAAGTACATCAGCAGGTGTCTTAGCGACAACTGCTGGCGCAGATCAAGACCAAGCTATCATAGCTCCACATCTTGACACTAACCAATCAGCTTGGACAGGTGTTAAATGGGGAACTGAAAACTCAGTTGAGTGGGAAACATCAATCATGTTACCAGCAATTGACAATCAAAAAACTTGGGCTGGTTTAAAATTAACTAATGATCAATTAGTTGCAACTGATGATGATCAAGTGTATTTTAAATTTCAGACGGACGCTACTAACTCAGAGTCTTTCACTGATTTTACTAAATGGCACTTCATACACAGTATTGGTGGAACTGATTTTATCAGTCAAATACCAGTAACTGTTGCAGCAAATACGCCTTATCATTTAAAAATTAAAATTGATAGCGACAGAAAAGCTACAATTTTTATAAATGGTATTCAGTACAATGTAACAACTACATCTGGAAGCACAGGTGGTACTGCAGTGACTGAAGTTCAACCTGGAACTCAAGCTCAAAAAACTGGAGCTTTAACTAACGATGTGGACTTTATTCCATACGTTGGTATAGAGGCAGGTGCAGCGGCAGCTGAAGCAGTAAATGTTCATTACATTTCTTGTAGTAGAAACGTTTTTGAATAATAAATAATTAGTGTGGGGCTTCGGCCCCACATTTAATTTTAAGGAGAAACAAATGTCAACAGACGTAAAAAGTAAAACATTTTTAAACAGTTTATCTGCTGCAACAGCATCAGTAGCTGCATTGCAAACTACAAGTGGAGCCGCTAATTTAAGTTTAACAGCGGCAGCTGGAACAGGTGCGTTTCATCAAACAGACCAAGCATGTTTACTAACTTTAACTTCAGGAGCAGATATTTCTGGGGTTACTTTTACAGTAACAGGAACAGATATTGCAGGTAATTCGTTATCAGAAGCAATAACTGGACCAAACGCAAACACAGTAACAGGTACTAAGTTTTTTAACACGGTTACTCAAATAGCTACTAGTGGCACAGTTGGAACAAATACTTCAGTTGGAAACGCTGCGGGAACCACAGGTGGACAAGCTGTATTAACTGCTGGTAGAACAAGAGTCAGAGGAATGCACATTACGACTGGCGGAACTGTGGGAAATATATCTTACTTCAATACATCACCAGTAACAGGAACGTCTTTATTTTCTTTTCAAGTTGCAACAACTACAAAAGATTATATTGATCCATACATACCTGATGATGGAGTGTTATTTGATGCAGGAGCTTTCATAGATATTCCAGCAGGAACAGCAGTAAGTGTTACGACATTCTTTGATGGATAGGAGGTTAAATGGCTAACACCACCTCGGGGACAACAACTTTTGATAAAACTTTTGCTATTGATGAAATAATAGAAGAGGCTTTTGAAAGAATAGGTCAGCAAAACGTTGCTGGTTATCAATTAAAAAACGCTAGAAGAACTTTAAATATATTACTTCAAGAATGGGGTAACAGAGGTATTCATTATTGGGAAATTGATGAAACCAACATGGATTTAATTGAAGGTCAATCAGATTATGATTTTTTCAGAGCTAGTGGTGATGGCACAAGTGCTGTTACTACTCCTACTAATGGTATCTTTGGAATGTCCGATGTCCTTGAAGCACAACTAAGATCAAACAGAACTCAAACAACACAATCAGATAGTCCGATGACTAAAGTAGATAGATCTACTTACGCAGGTTTTTCTAACAAATTATCAAAAGGAACACCAAATCAATATTGGGTAGAAAGACTTATTGATAGAGTTAGAATACATATTTATCCAACACCAGATTCAACTAATGCATCTAAAGATATGCATTTTTATTTTATAAAAAGAATACAAGATGCTGGAGATTATACAAATGCAACAGATGTTCCATTTAGGTTTGTTCCTTGTATGGTATCTGGACTAGCATATTATTTATCAATGAAATATATGCCACAAATGGTTCAAACAACAAAACTTGCTTATGAGGATGAGTTTGCAAGAGCCTTAGCAGAAGATGGTTCTGCATCTAGCACACACATTACCCCTAAAGCATATTACCCAGGAGCATAATGGCAAAATACGCAACAGGTAAATACGCAAAAGCAATATCAGATAGATCTGGTATGGAGTTTCCATACAAAGAAATGGTTAGAGAATGGAATGGTGCTTTTGTGCACGTATCAGAATTTGAACCAAAACAACCACAATTAGAACCAAAACCTATGAATGGTGATTCTATATCTTTACGACATGTAAGACCTGATAGAATAGAAACAGCTGTTCCTAATATTTTACCTTTAAATGCTTTTACAACAACTTCAGGATCAACTACTATATCTGTAAATGAACCAAATCATGGTAGGTCAACAAGTGACACTGTTAGATTTAGGGATGCAAATGTTGTTGGAGGTGTGGCTGCAGCAACAATAAATTTAGCTACGGGATATTCAATTACTAAAGTAGACGATGATAATTATACCTTTGCAACGGCTACAACATCTAGTATAACTGAAACAGGAGGAGGGGGTTTTGCGTCTGCAGGACCAGTGACAGTAACGGCATGATTAAAAAAATAAAAAATTTTATATGTAACTTATTTGGTATTAAAGCTTGTAAATGTGATGACATAGATGAGCACGAAGAATTATATTTACACGTTCCAAAACCAGAAGTTCCATTGTACACAGATGAAAATGGAAAAGCAGTAAAATGTGGAACACACAATAGACACAAAAAAAGTTGTCCTATTTGTAGAGAGGTTGCAGGAATAGTATAATGGCAGGATTAAGCGCATCAGGATTAAAAACACAAATTAGAAGTTATACTGAGGTTGATTCTAATGTTTTAACAGACGCTGTATTAGAAAATATTATTTTAAATGCACAGTATAGAATAATGAGAGAGGTTCCTATTGATGCAGATAGAAAACAACAAACAGGTTCAATGGTTGTAGGCCAAGATCAATTTAACGCTCCAGCTGGTTGTTTGTTTGTAAGAAGTATACAAGTTTACGATTCTACATCGGCTGTAACAGGTGCTAATTCATATTTAGAAAAAAAAGATTATACATATTTACAAGAGTATGTACCCTCTACTGAGTCCTCAAAAAGAGGTAAACCTAAATATTATGCTATGTATGGAGGAGCAACAGGGGAGTCTGACACTACTTCAGGACGTATAGCTTTAGCTCCTACTCCAGATCAAGCATACAAATTTAGAATACACTTTAATTTTATGCCTGTTTTATTAGAAAATAATGACACTAATTATATTAGTCTTAACTTTCCAAATGGGCTATTATATTGCTGTTTATCAGAGACGTATGGTTTTTTAAAAGGACCTATAGATATGTTGACTTTATACGAAAATAAATATAAACAAGAGGTACAGAAGTTTGCTAATGAGCAAGTCGGTAGACGAAGAAGAGATGACTATACAGATGGCACTGTTCGAATACCGGTAAGATCAGTGAACCCGTAGGAGATAAATTATGGCAATAACATCGGCAATATGTAATAGTTTTAAACAAGAGCTTTTAGTTGGAACACACAACTTTACAGCTACAACTGGAGATACTTTTAAATTAGCTTTATTTACTAGCTCTGCAACATTAGGAGCAGGGACTACAGCTTTTAATTCATCTAATGAGATTACAAATTCATCTGGAACGGCTTATACGTCTGGAGGTGTGTCTCTTACAAGTGTAACACCAACATTAGATTCATCAACAGCAGTTTGTGATTTTGCTAACGCTAGTTTTACAAATGCTTCTTTTACAGCAAACGGATGTTTAATTTATAATTCAGATAAATCAAATAAAGCGGTCGCTGTGGTTGCCTTTGGTGCAGATAAAACTGTAACAAGTGGAACTTTTACAATTCAATTCCCTACAGCAGACGCAACTAACGCAATCATAAGATTAGCATAAGGAGGCCCTCCTTATGGCAAACACTTGGAACCAATCAGGCACAACCTGGAATACTGGTCGTTGGGGAACAACTGATCCTTTTGCAACTGGTTGGGGTGCTAAAGCTTGGAACGATGGTGAGTGGAATGATCTTTCAAATGAGACTGTTAGTCTTACGGGTATATCAGCTACTCTTAGTGTAGGTTCTCCAACTATAACAGCTGAAATAAATACTGGTTGGGGACAAGACGGTTGGGGCGTTGAAAACTGGGGTATCTCAGGAGTAACTGTAGAAATAGAAGCGCCAACTCAAATATTATCTTCTCTTGGAGCTTCGGCTTGGAACGAAGGCACGTGGGGCAATAGTAGTTGGGGTATATTTAATTTAACTCCTGCAGACGTAATGGGACTAACTGGACTAGATATTACAAGTTCTGTTGGATCACCTTTAGCAAAATCAGATTTTACTGGAACATTAACAGGTCAACCAGCAACTGTAAGTGTTGGATCACTCACTCCTGCAGATGTAATGGGCTTAACTGGACTAGATATTACAAGTTCTGTTGGATCAATTTCTCCAGCAGATGTCATGGGTTTAACTGGACAGCAAATAGATATCACTTTAGGAGATATTTTAATTACCACAAACCCTATAATAAATATACCTAGTTTTAGTATTACTTCATCTGTTGGAAGTATTGCTCCTGCAGATGTAGTAGGAATATCTGGTGTGTCAGCTACATTATCTGTAGGATCTATCGCACCAGAAGATGTTATGGGTTTAACTGGACAAGAAGTAACAGTTTCTGTGGCAGGATTTGGAACATCAACAGGCTTTGGAATACAGGCATATCAAGACGTTGACACAGGTTCAAATATTTCGTATTCTGATGTTGCAACAGGTACAAATATAACATATAGTGACGTCGCATAGGAGAAAATTATGGCATCAACATTTACGCCCTTAGGTATAGAACTTCAAGCGACCGGTGAAAATGCTGGTCAATGGGGAAATAAAACTAATACAAATTTACAACTTATAGAGCAAATAGCTGGTGGTTTCACAACACAAGCAGTTTCTGATTCTGGAGATACAGATCTTGCAGTAACTGATGGTGGAACAGGTGCAACTCTTGCACACAGAGTTATAGAATTTACAGGATCACTTACAGGATCAAGAAATGTTACTATACCTATCGATGTTCAAGATTTTTATATTTTAAAAAATTCAACAAGTGGATCACAGAACGTAGTATTTAAATATGTATCAGGTTCAGGAGACAGTGTAACTGTTGCTCCAGGAGCGGTTAAATTAGTTTATGCAACTGCTAACGATGGAACTAACCCAGATATTGATGATACAGGTTTTATAACTGCTGCATCAACAGATACTTTAACAAACAAAACTTTAACAGCTCCAAAAATTGCAGACGCAGGTTTTATTGCAGATGCAAATGGAAACGAACAAGTAATATTTCAAACAACATCTTCAGCAGTTAATGAATTAGAAATAACTAACGCAGCAACTGGAAACCCACCAATCATAGGCGCAAGTGGAGAAACTAACGTTGATGTTCATATTAAACCAAAAGGTTCAGGAGAAACTAGAATAGGTACAGGTGCTGCTGCAGCGACTTTAACAACAAGTGGTGCACACGACCTTGTCTTAGACACAAACTCAGGAACTAACTCAGGTACAATTACAATTACAGATGCAGCTAATGGAGATATAACTATAGCTCCTAATGGAACTGGAATTGCTAAAGCAGTAGACGCTTCGGACGCTACTGGTGCAATTAAGATTGCAGGTAAAGAAACTATTTGGGTTCCAGCAACTGCTATGTACCCTAACACTACAAGCGGTTGTGCAGATCTTGCTCAAACAGAATTATCAAATGGTCCAGAATTAAAGTCTTTAGATTTCGATAAAGACTCAGATGAATTTGCACAGTTTGCTGTTGCCTTTCCTAAATCATGGAATGCAGGCACAGTAACTTTTCAAGCATTTTTTACAGCTAACTCAACAAACACTGGAACCACTGCATGGGGATTATCTGGTGTAGCTTTAGCTGATAACGGAGACTTAAATACTGCTTTTGGAACACAAGTTGTTGCAACAGCAAAAGCTATGAGTGGAACAGCAAACGATTTAGCAGTTGCAGCAGAAAGTGGAGCAGTAACTATTGCAGGTTCACCTGGTGCAGATGAGTATGTATTTTTTCAAATTTCAAGAGACGTGTCAGCAGATAGTTTAACAGCCGATGCAAAACTATTAGGTATTAAATTATTCTTTACTACAAGTGCTGCTAACGACTCGTAATAGGAGAAACACGTGAGTTCATTTGGATATAAAATATTAGGATTTGGCGGAGGAGATGCCAAAAAAACTTTAGATTTTGATTTTTTATTAGTCGCTGGTGGCGGCGGCGGAGGGGTCGATGATGGCGGCGGCGGAGGCGGCGGCGGTCACAGAACATCTTTTCCTGGAGGAACTAAAGTAACAGTAGAATCAGGAGCAACTATTACAGTTGGAACTGGTGGAGCTGGCGGAGATAATGATTCTCCAGATCCTGCTTTAACAAAAGGACAAGACGGACTTAATTCACAAGCAGGAACTATTCTCTCTACAGGGGGAGGAGGTGGAGGACCACCTAGTGTTAATGGAAATCCTGGAGGCTCCGGTGGCGGAGGTGCTCTAAACGGTACTGGCGGAGAAGGAAACGCAGGAGGCTTTTCACCTGCTGAAGGTAATGACGGCGGAAACGGCGGCGGAAATAATTCTGGCGGCGGAGGCGGCGGAGCTGGCGCTGTAGGACCTAACGGATCTGGCCCTCAAAATGGTGGCCCAGGAGGAGCAGGAACTGCAAACTCAATTACAGGATCGTCTGTAACTAGAGCTGGCGGCGGAGCTGGAGGTTCCAATGCATCTGGTGTTAAAAGTGGAGGCGCTGGCGGAGGAGGAAATGCTGGTGGCCGAAGTGATGGTCAAACTCAATCAGGCGGAAACGGCCAAGGCGGCGGCGGAGGCGGCGGCCCGGGAGGATCACCTGCAAGAGATGGCGGATCAGGAGGAACTGGTAATGTTATTTTAAGAGATCCAACAGGAACTTCGTTAACAGTATCACCTGGATCAAATTCAACAGCAACGGATGGTGGAGCTACACTTGCAATATTTAACGTATCTGGAACTATAGTTTTTTAATATGTCAAGAGGATCTGAAATTTATAAAAAAGTAGCAAAAGTTGTGTCACAACAAGATCCTTTTAATGTAGGTGTGCAATTAAAAGTTTGTAGTGAAATATTTATGATTGATGATATGGACACCCAAGAGCATTGCGTTAAATTATTTGGTGAGGGCGAATATAAAGATTTAATAGGAGTTCAAGCAATTGGAGCTGTTTGGAAAGAAGATAAAAATAAATTTGTTTCTATGCAACCTTTTCAATCTTGGACATGGGATGATACAAATGATGTATGGGTTCCACCTGTTGCAAAACCTAATACAATAGGAAACCCTACTTTTACTAATTCTGACGGAAGTGAACAAGATGTTTATGCAAATGTTGCAGAATGGAATGACGCTGAACAAAGATGGGAAAATTTAAATAGAGAGGATAATCAAAATTATTACTGGAATCCAAGTAATAATACTTGGATTTTAATAGAATAAAAAGATATACAGTAAAAAAGAAAAGAAAGATTATGGTTCATTACGAAAACCTTTATTGGTATTTTGCTAGCGCTTTAACGCCTAAAGTTTGTAATAAAATTATAAAAGTAGGACAACAATCCAAATTAATAACAGCGAGAACTGGAAATTTTTCTCAAGACAAATTTAAAACTTTAAATAAAAAACAAAAAAAGAATTTAAAAAAAGACAGAGATTCTTATGTTTCTTTTATAGACGAACAATGGCTATATAATTTACTTTTTCCATATCTTAATACTGCTAATGAAATGTCTGGGTGGAAACATCAAGTAGACTGGGCAGAACCTATTCAATTTACAAAATATAAAAAAAACCAACATTACACTTGGCACAATGATGTTGGAAATGGAAAACAATTTGGATCAGAAAAAACAAAAGGAAAAATAAGAAAACTATCTTTAGTTGTTTGTCTATCAGATAAAAAAGATTATGAAGGTGGAGACTTTTGTTTTCAATTTAGAAACTCGGCTAAATCTGATGTTGAAACTGTAGTTAAAGAAATTAGGACTAGAGGCACTATTATAGTATTTCCATCTTATTTATGGCATAAAGTAAAACCAGTAACTAAAGGTACAAGATATTCTTTGGTAATGTGGGTGTATGGGTATCCATATAAATAAAATGTTTAATAATTGGAATCATAATCAATATATTAATATTAAAAATTTTATGGCAGAAGAAGATTTTAAAAAAATAAAAAAAGATTTGGTAAAAAATTTTAATAAACATCCTCATTCTGATAAATTAAAATCAGGTAAACAAACTACTTCTAACTTACATAAAGTATTTACTGACACACATTGGAAAAAATATTTTAAAAAATTAACAGATATAATGACAGATATCGGCAAAGATAAATTATACAAATGTTGGGCTTTAAAAGTAACTAAGAATCAAAAACAATTTTTACACAAACATCCAGAAAATAAATACACAAGTATATTTTATGTGTGTAATCATAATTATGCTTTAGGGACACGGTTAGTAGATAATAATGTTGATATAATTATTCCAGGGCACGAAAATTCTATATTAATTTTTGAGGGCACTATTGTGCATGATGCAGTTTTTCCTACAGAAAAAATTAAAAAACCAAGGTATACTTTAGTAACAGATTATGAATAAAGATTGGATAGTACAAACTAAAATAGATATTAGCACTATAAAACTTATTATGAAAGATATTGTAGGAATTGAAGTAGATGTAGCACTAAAAAGTACCAGAGGTTTTAACTGTAAACAATTTGATTTATTTAATCAAAGATCTAAATTTAAAAAAGTAATTAATTTAATTAAAAGTGAACTTTGTAAATTAGATAATAAACAATATAATTTACTATCAGCATGGACGGTTATAGGCCAAGAAAATAATTATCATTTAGTCCACAGGCACAATAAACCAACAAACCATTTAGCTACAGTTTTATATTTAAAAATGCCTCCAACAAATAATCTACATCAATCAGGAGAATTTTATTATTTTTTAAAAGACGGTAATAAAATAACCTGTAATAATTTTTTACCTGAAGAAGGAACTTTAATAATTATGCCTGTTCATATATTACATGGAGCCTACCCTCAACCAAAGGGCATTAGACAAACTTTAAATTTAGATTTTGAAGTATTAGATAAGGGCAGACCGTGAATAAATTTAAAAAAAATAAATATTTAGTTGTAAAAAAAGTAATAGATACAAAAGTAGCAGATTTTGTAAAAGACTATTTAATTCTTAAGAAAAAAGTTGCTGAAACTGTTACTAAAGCAAACAATGGAAATAAAATACATCCAACTTATGGTGCTATTGGAGATACTCAAGTAGAAGGAACGTTTAATATGTATGGAGACCCAGCTACAGATACTTTATTAAAAAATATAAAACCTTTAATGGAAAAACAAACAGGATTAAAATTAATAGAAACATACTCTTATTGTCGTGTGTATAAAAAAGGAGATATTTTAAGACGACATAAAGATAGACCTTCTTGTGAAATATCTACAACTTTAAATTTAGGCGGAGACTCTTGGCCTATATATTTAGATCCTACGGAAAAACAAAATAAAAAAGGAATTAAAATAGATTTAAAACAAGGAGATATGTTAATATATTCTGGTTGTGATTTAGAACATTGGAGAGAAGCTTTTAAAGGGAAATCTTGTGTTCAAGTTTTTTTACATTACAATAAAAAAAACGAAAGAAGTTTAAAATATGACGGACGGTTACATTTAGGATTGCCCTCTATAAAAGAAATTTCTATCTCTGACAAAGATAGTGATTTTTTAATGTTATGAAAATAAATAAATTAATAAAGTCTGAAATGAAAAGAGAATACTTTTTTGTAAAGGGAAAGGTGTCACTAGACACTAAATATTTTATAAATAAAATAGAACAAGGAATACAAGAAAAAAGTAACAAAAATTATCAAACTAATCTTATTAGCGGCATGACTTCGTATCAATATTTTATAAATGATAAAAACTTTATTAAGGTATTATTACCTATGTTTGATTTAATAGATGCGACTGATTTTAAAGAATGTAATCGATATCTTTTACAAGATGCATGGGGGTTTAAACAATCTTTTTCTGATTACACTGTAAAACATCAACACTTACCGGCTTTTGTATCAGGTGCAATTGCATTAAATAAACACAGTCAATCATTATACTTTAGTGACATAAACGAAACTTTAGAATTTGAGCCGGGTAACTTTGTTTTATTTTCTAGTTTTTTAATGCATGGTAATAATAGAAATACTACTGATAAATCTAGATATGGATTAAGTTTTAATTTTTATCCAAAGCAGGCAACGTGAAAGAATTTAAAAACAACAAAAAAAATAATTTTATCGCAGGGTGGTATATAGACAAAAAAATTTGTAATAGTTTAATTAAATATCACAATAAATCTAAAAAACTTATTAGAGGCACATGTAATAGAAAAGGAGTTGTTGGCGTGTATAAGAACATAAAAGACTCTATAGATTTAAGTTTATCACCAGTAATTAAAGATAAAGTTCCAGAGGAGTATTTAAAAACATTATCTAAAGTTGTAGAAAAATATAAACAAAAATATGTTTATGCAGACTGGATGCATACTCAATGGAGTATTTATGAAAATTGGAATATTCAAAAGTATCCTAAAAAAGGAGCATTTCATGAATATCATTATGAAAGATCAGGAGCTACTGAAAAGTCTTGTCGTAGGCATTTAGTTTTTATGACTTATTTAAATGATATTAAAGAAGGTGGTGAAACAGAATTTTTTTATCAAAATTTAAAAATTAAACCTGAAAAAGGATTAACTTTAATTTGGCCAGCTGATTGGACATTTACACATAGAGGTGTTCCCTCTTCTAAAGAAATTAAATATATAACCACTGGTTGGTATAGTTATGCACAATAATTTTATATTTGAGAAAAACAACTTTTTATCTAAAGAAGAGTGTGATATACTTATTAAAGAACTGAAAGATAAAGTGAAAAAAGCAGAACAACAAGAATATGGTTATGAGTGTTTTGATTTAGAAGGCACTCCTATTTTTAATCAAATACAAAACAAAACTTTTCCTTTGTGGAATGAATATATAAATGCATTTCCTGAAGTTAATTTTACTACAAACAAATGGTCATTAACACATATGAGATTTAAAAAATTTAAACCAGGAAAACATTTTGAAAAATGGCACTCAGAACATAGTTATAATCATGCCACTAGAGTTTTAAATATACAACTATATTTAAGCTCTCATAAATGTGGCACAGAGTTTTATAATAAAAAAGTTGTAAAATCAGAACAAGGAAAAGTTGTTATATTTCCATCTTATTTTACTCATACACATAGAGGACAAAAGTGCCCTGATAATAAAACAAGATATTTAGTAACAGGGTATGTTAATTTTTTAAATTTATAACATGAAAAAAAATTTTATAGCTGTTAAAAAACAATTTATTACAAAGACTAAATGTAAAACTTTAATAAAAGCTTTAGATAAGGGTTTAATAACAGACAACAATAAAGACTCTAATTATAGCTTTAAAGATATTAAAGATAAAAAAATTCAAAAATTAATTGTTACTGAAGCTTTAGATATGGTTCAAAAGTATTGTTCTTATTACCCAGAGTTAAACTTAACAAAGGATAAATGGGCAATGACTTCTTTACGATTTAAAAAATTTAAACCAGGTGATTATTTTAACAAATGGCACTCAGAACATTGTGGTGACTATGCTACAAGAGTTATGGTATTTCAACTTTATTTAAGCGACCATAATTGTGGCACAGAATTTTTTAGTGGAGAAACAATAGAGTCAGAAGCAGGTAAAGCTGTTCTATTTCCACCTTATTTTACTCACACTCACAGAGGTCAACCTTGTCCTCAGAATAAAATTAGGTATTTAATTACAGGGTATTATAATTTTATTTCGTTAACTTAGAAACAATAGACTTATACTTTAATACTTTTTGTCTAAAGAATTCATTAACCTTTAACAAGGTTTCGATATGCAATTCTAGCTTTTCTATTCGATCTTTAAGATCAGTATTAAACTGAACCTCTGACACTTTTACTTGTTCAGCCATGTCTAATTTTAACTCTAAATCTTTAATAATATCGTCTTTTACGTCTTTCATCTTTAATCATTATATATTGATAAACGCCTAAAAGTCAAGTAAACTGCCGTCTACCTAAACCATAAAAAGTATGTTAAGGAATGATGCATGTTGCAAAAAATAGGATTTCAACCAGGAATAAATAAACAAATTACAGCCACAGGGGCCGAAGGGCAGTGGATAGACTGTGATAATGTTAGATTTAGATACGGTATACCTGAAAAAATAGGCGGCTGGAATCAGCTGGGAAACGTGAATGAAAATGAATTAACTGGTGCTGGTAGAGGTCTTCATCATTTTATTAACAGTCAATCAAGAAGATATGCTATAATAGGGACTAATCGTATTTTATATGCGTTTTCAGGCGGTGTATTTTATGACATACACCCCATCAAAACTACAACAACTCTTACAAGTGCATTTAGCACAACCAATGGACAACCAGAAGTTACAATAACTTTTAGCACTTCACACGGTATATCTACAGGAGACATTATTTTATTAGATAATTTTTCTACAATAACTGGATCTAATTTTGGATCTTCTGATTTTGACGATAAAAAATTTATGGTAACTTCTACTCCTACATCAGCAACATTAACGATAACTATGCCTTCTAATGAATCTGGGTCTGGTGCTACAACATCTGGAGGTATTAGAGTGCAACACTATTATCCTGTTGGTACACCGGTTCAAGAAAAAGGATATGGCTGGGGTCTTGGATCATGGGGTGGACAAGCATCAAATGCGATTACCACAACATTAAACGGGGCTTTAGGTAATGATGCATTTGGAACTGGAAGTTCAGGAACTTCAATAACGTTAACAAGCACAGTTGGTTTTCCAGATACCGGAACAAATTTTATAAAAGTAGGAACTGAAGAAATATCATATACAGGAGTTTCAGGTAATGATTTAACAGGTATTACAAGAGCAGTAAGAGGAACGACAAGGGCCTCACACTCAACTGGAGCAACTGTAACAAACACAAGTGACTTTGGAGCTTGGAACCAACAAACAGCGGAAGGTTTAGCATTAGACCCTGGTATGTGGTCTATAGATAACTTTGGTGATAAAGCTATTTGTTTAATACATGATAGTGCTGTTTTTTCTTGGGACTCTAGTTTAGGTAACGCAACTACGACAAGAGCTTCAATTATTACAGGTGCACCAACAGCATCAAGACACATGGTTGTATCTACTCCAGACCGTCACTTAGTATTTTTTGGAACAGAAACAACTATTGGAGATATTACGACACAAGACGATATGTTTATTAGATTCTCGGACCAAGAAGATATTAATACATACACACCAACAGCAACTAATACAGCTGGTACACAAAGACTGGCCGATGGATCACGGATCATGGGAGCTATTAGAGGTAGAGATGCTATTTATGTTTGGACAGATACTGCATTATTTACACAACGTTTTGTTGGCTCGCCGTTTACGTTTGCTTTCTCACAAGTAGGAACTAACTGTGGATTAGTTGGACAGAACGCATGTGTGGAAGTTGATGGTGCAGCTTATTGGATGTCAGAAAATGGTTTTTTTAGATTTGCTGGTAGACTAGAATCTTTACCATGTTTAGTTGAAGATTTTGTTTATGATGATATAAATTTATTATCTGGTAACCAAATGGTGTCCGCAGGACTAAATAACTTATTTGGTGAAGTAATTTGGTTTTATCCATCGTCTACATCAGATGTAGTTAATAAATGTGTTACATATAATTATTTTGATTCATCTCCACAAAGACCAGTATGGACAGTTGGCACTTTAGATAGAACTATGTGGAAAGATTCTGCAGTATTTGGTCAACCACATGCATTAGATTATGATGCTGGTAATGATGCATCTTTTGATGTTATTGGAAATACTGAGGGTAGAACAGCTTACTATGAACACGAAGTTGGAACAGACCAAAATAGAAATGGAACGATAACTGCTATACTATCTAATATATCATCAGGAGATTTTGACATAAGTCAAAGAAGAGGAATCACAGGTCAGTCAACAGGCGTGGCTGATATAAGAGGAGATGGTGAATTTTTAATGAAGATAAGAAGATTTATTCCTGATTTTATAACACAAACAGGGACTACAAGAGTTACATTACAATTAAGAAATTTTCCAAATGACTCACAAGCAAGTTCATCTTTAGGACCATTTGATATAACATCAAGCACACTAAAAGTTGATACTAGGGCAAGAGCCAGAGCGATAGCTCTTAAAATAGAAAACACAGCGGTAAGTCAAAGTTGGAAACTTGGAACTTTTAGATTAGATATACAACCAGATGGAAGAAGATAATGGCAAAAATAGTGCAAGTATTAACAAGACCTAGTGTAGAATATGACTATACTGTAGCCGAAGCACAGACTAGAGACTTAGATGGTGTTATTGTAAAATTAAATACAACATATCAACAAGAACTAAAAGAGGAGGTAGAAGCTCAAAACTTCTTTTTAAATTAATGGCAAATAGTTTTATAAATAAAAAAGTAGATTTAACTACAACAGACCTAACAACTTTGTATACTGTGCCAACAGCTAAAACATCTATTGTTAAATCATTATTAGCAACGGAAGATGCTGGGTCGGGTACTACATTAACTGTAACTTTAGTAAACGCTAGCGGAGCCATATTTAACATATACAAAGATAAAGCTGTAGGATCTAAAGAAACATTAGAACTATTAACAAATCCATTAATAATAGAAGAGGGTGAGTCATTAAAAGTACAGGCAGCTCAAGCAAATGAGTTATTTGTAATAGCTTCTATATTAGAAATTCAACCAAGGGAGGTTACATAATGAAAGATATACCAACAATATATCCAGATAAAATAATAGAGAAAATAACAAATATTAAAACTGGAGAACAATATATGAGTGATGAAGAGTGGAAATCTAAGAATATTCCAGAAACTGATATAAGAAAAGATGTTACAGTTTTAATGCCAAAACTTGATATTTTTTCTAAAACAAAATAAGATAGACAAATGGCCATAACAAGAGCACAACAAGTTAGACAGATGTTAAAAGACGGTAACGTTGCTATGCAAGGTGGTGTAAAAAACTACCTTGGTGAACAGGAAACTGTTTCTAATGTACCTATAAAATGGAAGTCTGGTCCTAACAAACCAGCAACAGAATTAGCTTATATTACAGACGCTGAAAAAAAATTACTATTAAAAGAAGATATACATGGATCTTTGAAAGATGGACCTAATGAAGGTCCAGAAGGCATTATGTCGTTAGATAGTGCAGGTGATAAAGACGGTCCAGTTGGAGGTTTTTCTGGAGAGGATGTAAGTGCTGCAGAAAGAGGAGAAAGAGTTGCAGGTATGACAGACGCTCAGGCAAGAGGTTTTCGTGCGGGAGCCATATCCGCAGGTGCTGGAATAAAAGACACAGATGATTTAAAAACTTTACAAGAAGCAAATCAAATAGCAAAAGGTGTTAGAAACAGATACGCCAAACAAAAGGATTTAACTTTTGTAGAAAAAATGAATCTTTATAATATAGGAACTAAACAAAAAGCGATTGATAGATATATAAACCAAAGAAAAAATAAAATAGCGGCTGGTTTAGAGTTACTTAATATTAATCCAGCGTATGATGATCCACTTGAAACATTTGACGATTTAATTGATCAAGCTCCAAGTATTACAGGAATGACTGATTTATATAGCGATAAAACAATAGATGATGTTTTAGCTGATAAAAGACAAATAGATTTTTTTACTCCAGTAAAAGGGTTTAGTACATTTGGAACTTTAGCGAACATAGTAGGCCCAAAAATGGGTGGACCTGTTACGAAAGAAAAATTACAGTCTTTATCTAAAGAAATAGGTTTGTTACAAAGTATTGATTCTTCAAAAACATCAACAAAAGAATTAATGAAAGAATTTGCACCCAATCAATACAAAGCTTCATATCCAGATGAATTTAGACAAGAAGGAGATGGAGGAGCACAGCCTTTTATACCTATAACACAAGCATCAGCACCCGTCGAAGAAGAAGACTATTACGCAAGTGTTGGTGGTAATCCATTTGAAAATAGACAAGCATACAGATTATTTAATAAAGGTGGTATAGCAGACACAGTTGTAGGTGGAGAGTTTGATTTTGAATCTGCAAGACAGATGTATGGTTTAGGTAAACTTGTTAAGAAAGTTACAAGAACAGTTAAAAAAATTGCAAAGTCACCAGTAGGTAAAGCTGCATTATTATATGCAGGAACAGCAGGACTAGGATCACTGGCAGCTGGTGGTGGAATGGGAAGTTTATTTAAATTAGGAACTTACGCACCAACTTCGGTTGCAGCTAATTTTCCTGCAATTTTTACTAGAGCAGGTGCAAAAAATATTTTATTCGGTGGAGAAAAATTATTAGGAAATCCTGCAAAAGGTAATCTTGTACCTTTTTCTGGTATTTTTGGCACTGGCGGTAAAATGTCTGCTTTAAGAGCCATTGGTCTACCTACATTAGCATCATATTTCATGACACCAAAACCAGAGGATGAAGATGAAGATGAGGATACTTACAGAGGAGAAGGTATAGATATAGAGGCTATTAGAAAAGATCCATATGCTTTTATACCTAGAAGATTTGCAGCTGAGGGTGGAGATATAGAAAAAGAACCTGTAGCTAAAAAGACTATGCCATTACTAGATATGGGTGGTAAAGAAATGGATTTAAGAGCTGAAGGTGGCTTTGTGCCAATAGGACGTATGGAAAAGGCAGATGATGTCCCTGCAAGATTATCAAAGAATGAGTTTGTATTTACGGCTGATGCTGTTAGAAATGCAGGCGATGGAGATGTGGACAAAGGGGCTGAAGTTATGTATAACATGATGAAGAACCTCGAATCCGGAGGTGATGTATCTGAAGAATCGCAAGGATTAAAAGGCGCTAGAGAAATGTTTCAAACATCACAAAGACTAGGAGAAGTTATATAATGGCTGTTACAACTACAAGAACATTACCCGCACAATTTGTTGAAGATCTAGGTAAAGATCTAGCAACACAGGTAGTAGCACAAACAGGCGTACCCGTAGTAACCACAGGTTTAGCTGGTATATCTCAAAGACCAGGTGAAGATGCAGATGCTTTTAAAGCCAGACAAGATGCAGCTAGAGCGTTTGAAATAAGACAACAAAGTTTAACTGGACTTGCGCCACAAGTTGCAGCGCAAGATGCATTACAACAAAGAGCACAAACAATAGCAGAATCACAAGCAGGAACAACAGGGCTTGCAGCATTTCAACCGTTTTTAACTCAAGCACAGACAGCAGCAACAGATGCAGCAACAACACTAGGTGGAGTACAACTTGGAGCACCAACCACGACCCAAGTGCAACAATTTATGTCTCCTTTTCAAACACAAGTTATTGATGCAACATTAGCAGAATTTGACCGTAATAAACAAATACAAGAACAACAGATCAGAGATCAACAAGCAGCTTTGGGTGCGCTCGGCAGTGGTCGAGCGGGAGTGCAACTCGCAGAGTTTGGCACAGGGGCTGCGAGAGAACGTGCTTTATTACAAGCCGGTCTCTTGCAACAAGGATTCGGACAAGCAATGCAAGCTAGACAACAAGATATTGCAAATAGGGGTGCATTAGCTGCACAACAACAAGGGTTGGGTGGATTTCAATCTCAATTAGGAGCACAAGCAGGACAAGTAGCAGGACAAAATATTTCACGTTTAGGTCAGTTGGGCGCACTGAACCAAGCGCAACAACAAGCAACTCTTGATGCACAAAGAGAAGCAACGAGACAAGCAACATTCTTACCACAAGAACAATTAGATAGGTACGCTTCACAAGTAACAGGAATTATGGGTGGATACCCTGCACAATTCTCATCTACAAACGTGCCTAATCCTACGCCTTTACAAACAGCTTTAGGAGTTGGTACAACACTTGCTGGTATTTATGGAGGATTAACAGGTAAATTTACAACACCTTTTCAAGGAACAACAAGTTAATGAATAGAATTTTAAAAAGACCAATGTTTAGAATAGGTGGTTCTGCAGGAACTGGTATTACATCAGGACTAGATAAACCAAGAAAACAATATCAACAAGGATCCAATCCATATGCTATGGGTAATTTTATGCCCGGAAGTGTGCCTGGTTTTTTAACTAGCTTTGGTTTAAACCTTTTATCTACACCACCAACAGGTAATATATTTCAAACAGCTGCAACGGCTGCAAAAGATCCATTTAACGTTTTACAAGCAGGACAAATGGAAAGAGCAAAAACAGCAGCTGAAAGAGCTTTCATAACGAGTGAAAGAGAAAAAGGCCAAGAGTTTAAAAAAGAATTACAAGAAGCAGACATAGAATCTAGAGAAAAAATAGCATCTATGAAATCAGATGATGATCTTTTAAACCTTTCTATTAGTTCATTTATAGAAGCAGATTTACCACCTTTAGTTGCAGAAAGAGCTGGTAAATTTGAAACAACGTTAGCTGATGATTTAAGAACTCAAGTTACTGGTCCTAGATATGGTGGTGTTTTAACTTTTGATGTTAGAGACAAAGACTTAGTAAACTCATCACTAGGTAAAAAACAATTGGGTAAATTAAATGGTAAGTTTGTATATGACCCTTTTGATGATAATTATAAATATATACAAATAATAAATGGTGAAGTTTACTTTGATGAATTTAAAACAATAGCTGAAATAAAATTACCTGATGTAAGCATTGGCGAAGAACGAGAAGAAGGAAAAAAATTACCACCATCTGACTTTGGTTTAAGTATAGACGATCCAATAGCATAGGAGTGTAAATGGCACTACAACCGCTCATCCCAGCAGAACAAAACAACGAAGCATCCTGGTATACCGCAGGTCTTGCAGGTATAGCATCTGGAGGTATTAAAGTTGTTGAAGGAGCTTTTTCATTAGGTGCAGAGTTAATTGATCTAGGTTTAGATACAAATACGGCTGCATCAGTAGAAATGTTTTTTGATAAGTTAAACCCATTTGAGGAGGTTGCTGAACAAAATGGTGTAGGTCGACTTGTGCAAACACTAGTTCAAATAGGTGTGCCAGGGACCGCAGGTTTTAAACTAGCTAGTAGATTAACACAAAAATATTTTGATGCAAAAAAAGCAGGTCAATTAGTAAGTGCTGGTTCTAAAAATTTAACAAAACAAAGACAAATAGCTGATGAGTTAAATAAAAAAGCAGGTTATGCAAAGTTTGGTGTAGGTGCTATCGGAGGCGCAACAGGAGAAGCGTTTGTTGCTGACGTTGAAGAAATAGGTAGTTTTGGTGACATACTTGATAGAGGACCAACTCAATTAGATGTATATGCATTAGAAGGTGGTCGAGAAGACGCTACTAGAAAATTAATGAATAGATTTAAATTTGGTAGTGAATCTTTGTTATTAACACCTTTTGTTGCAGGTGTAGGTAAATCAGCAAAAGCCATGGCAACTAGAGGACAGGAACTTATTTATAGTAATTCAAGACTAGACAGGTTTTTAGGTAAAATAGTAACTGCGTTTACTCCAGAAGGAGATTTAACAAAATCTTTGTTTGCTTCACAAAAAGTCATGGAGGGTTTTAAGGCAAGTGATTTAAACAGGACCACAGAACTTATTAAACAATTAGATAGAGGTATTTCAAGAGCGTTTCCTCAAATGCAAGAAGTTTTAGATAGATCTTTAACAACTAAAGAAAAAGATAAATTTTATAAAGAATTAAATGAATTATTATTTGATGGTGATTTAACTAAATTATCAGACCCTAAAAAAACAGACACTTTTATAAAAGATCTTGCAAAAAAAGGTGTGGACGAAAAAACTGTAAAAAATATTATAGATACAATAGACGAGTCAAGACTTAAAATAGGCGGATTAATAGAGGCCACAGGTAATTTAAATTCTAAAGAATTAAAAAATATATTACAAGATAGAATAAAAACTTTAACAAAAAGCACGTACAAAATTTTTGAACAACAACCAATTCTTGGTGTGTTTCGTAAGTATAAACCAACTGATGAATCTATGATTAGATCAATAGATTTTTTTAGAAAACAAATAGCAGAAGCAAACAAAGATATAACATTTGATCCTAATAGCACTAAATATTATGAAGATGCAAAAAATATTGTAGATAGAATTTTAGAGGACGGTGTAAAAGCTAGAAAATCAAGAAGAGGTTTAGCTGATCCAAACTACGTTAAAAAAACAATATCGGATGTAAAAGGTGAAGATTTTGCAAAACAAATTATGAAAGATGCAGATATACCGCCAAAAGTTTTAAGAGAATTATTAGGAGAAGTTCAAGATCCAAGATATGGAATATTTAATGCTATAACAGAGTTATCTGGCATGAGTAGAATGAGCGCTATGTTCAAAGAAATGTTAGAAGCAAGCAATGCTGCACAA
>Ga0208919_1000224_pt1 | contig 41349 bp, 36 predicted proteins | sample 4_EtaG_FD_184076 | JGI IMG/M metagenome (GOLD analysis project Ga0208919, IMG submission 184076) | Marine viral communities from the Subarctic Pacific Ocean - 4_ETSP_OMZ_AT15127 metaG (SPAdes) (version 3) | ecosystem: Environmental > Aquatic > Marine > Oceanic | place: Pacific Ocean | collected... | reverse complement strand
GGATCTGTTTCTCGCGGGGGTGCTGCCAGGGGTATTGATTGCCGGTAGCCTGATGGCCACCATCTTCATCTGGTGCCGGATCAAGGGGTGGGGAAAGCGCGATGGCGATGGAAGGCTCTCTCGCCTCGACGCGACCCGGCGAGCGGTCTGGTCGCTGGTGATGCCCGTTCTTATTATGGGCGGTATTTATGGCGGTGTGACCACGCCCACCGAGGCCAGCGTCATTGCCGTGGTCTATGCGCTGGTGGTAGGGCTTTTCCTGCATCGTGAAATGACGCTCAAAGACGTTGCGTTGGCGTTTCGTAAATCGGTGGTCACCTCCGCGGTGATCATGTTCATCATCGGTGCCGCCAGTTTGATGGGCTACTTGTTGAATCGTCAGGGGGTGCCCGATGCCGTGGCGCTCTGGTTGACTAGCACCTTCGATGGCCCAACCTCGCTGATGCTGGCCATCAACTTTATGCTGTTCGTGGTGGGCATGTTCATCGAGACAGGCGCCAGCATTGTAGTGCTCGCACCGATCCTTCAGGATGCCGCACTGCGCGTGGGTATCGAGCCGGTGCACTTTGGCACCGTCATGGTGGTGAACCTTGCGCTGGGGATGATTACACCTCCGCTGGGCGTTAACCTGTTTGCTGCCGCGCAGATTGCCGGCTGTTCGGTCACGCATATGCTGAGACCGTTGCTGGTTTTCCTGGGCGTCATCATCGTCTGCCTGATGATCATCACCTTTGTCCCTCAGCTCTCGCTGTTCCTACCTGGCACGATGGCGCGTTAACAAGGCAGCTAAAGCATTCGGAGTGCGCTCTCCCGGCATAGGGGTAGCGCTCTCTGCTCACCATGAACATTGATGGGTATTTATAGATGGTCAGTTCGCTTATTGCTCAGCTCCAAAGTGTCACGGGCAAGCGCTATGTACATGTCGGCACCCGCGCCACCCATCGCTTCCGTAAAGGGTACCGTTACGGCGACGGGGAGGTGATGGCCGCCGTCGAGCCGGGCACGCTCTGGGAGCAGTGGCAAGTTTTGCAAGCCTGCGTGGACGCCGATGTCGCGATCATCATGCAGGCCGCCAATACCGGGCTGACCGGCGGTTCCACCCCTTTCGGGACGGGCTATGATCGGCCCATCGTCATCGTCAATACCCTGCGGATTGACCGGGTCGATCTGATCGACGAGGGTCGTCAGGCTATTTGCTTTCCCGGGGCAACGCTGGATAGGCTGGAGCGTGCGCTGCGTCCTATTGGCCGTGAGCCACACTCCGTGATTGGTTCGAGTTGCATTGGCGCGTCGGTGACCGGCGGTATTTGCAACAACTCGGGCGGCTCGCTGGTACAGCGTGGGCCAGCGTATACGCAGCTATCTCTATTCGCTCAGGTGACCCCGGAGCGCAAGCTGGTGCTGGTGAATCACCTGGGTATTGAACTGGGGAGTTCGACAGAAGAGGTGCTGACGCGGTTGGACAGTGGCCATTACTCACAAAGCGATATCCAGATGAGCGAGACCTCCTGGGCATCCGATCGAGAGTACAAAGCGCATGTGCGCGATATCTCAGCGTCGACGCCAGCGCGCTTCAACGCCGACCCGCGCCGCCATTATGAAGTGTCCGGCTCTGCGGGGAAGCTGGCCGTGTTTGCCGTGCGCATGGACACGTTCCCCGCCGCGTCCAACGAGCGCGTCTTCTATATAGGCACCAACGATCCCGCACAGTTGCAGCAGATCAGACGAGACCTGCTCGGCCAGTTCCAGCATCTGCCCATCGCGGGCGAATACATGCATAAGGACGCCTTCGACATGGCGCATGTCTACGGCAAGGATGTGTTTCTGTTTATCCGCCGGTTCGGCACCCTGAATGTACCGAAAGCCTTTGCCGCGAAAAGCTGGTTCGATGGTGTCACCGAGTCGCTGCACCTGGGCCGCCATCTGTCTGACCGGCTGCTTCAGGCTGCATCCCGGCTGTTCCCCGAACATCTGCCACGACGCTTGCTCGATTACCGTGACCGCTACATACACCATCTGATGCTGCGCACAGGGGAAGAGTGTATCGAGGAAATGCGCGCCTATCTGGCGGAGCGTTACCCAGCCGAGCACGGTGAGTTCTTCGAGTGCACCGATGAGGAGGGCAGCGCCGCGTTCCTCAATCGCTTCGCCTCAGGGGGCGCCGTGGTGCGCTACCGAGCCGTTCATCCGCGAACGGTCGAAGATATCGTGGCACTTGACGTGGCGCTGCCGAGGGATGCCCTCGACTGGTTCGAGACCTTGCCGCCCGAGATCGAGGCGCGGATCGAGCGCAAGTTCTATGTAGGGCACTTTCTGTGCCATGTTCTGCATCAGGAGTATCTGGTGAAAAAAGGCGAGGATTGTCACGCCTTGGAGCAGGAGATTTGTGCGCTGCTCGATGCCAGGGGAGCCGAATATCCAGCCGAGCACAATGTGGGACATCTGTATCACGCCAAGCCAGCGCTACGTGATTTCTATCGGCAACTCGACCCCACTAATCAATTCAACCCCGGAATTGGTAAGACATCAAAACAGCGTGATTGGCGGTAAAACTAGCCTGCAATAAGAGCTTTCAAAAAGAGCGTAGTGGCGATGGTTCTCTGTCTTAGGAGCCAACGCCAAAATGAGTTGTTAGCTATTTATATAGCTGACGCTTATGATTATGGGTACATAAAAATAATACTTAGGAGTTGTCATGAAGCATCTTCCACACATAGCATTAATGACATTGGCGGTGGCTGGGGGAATGGGGTTATCACCTGATATTCAAGCCAGAGTCACTGGGTTTGAAATCGGCAACACGGTCGTTGATTACGACGGTGAACGCTTTGGAGAGTCTGGTGCTTACGAGAGAATTGAGGCCGTGGCAAGCTTTGCTATTGATCCTACGAGTGCTAGAGCCAGTAACATTGCCGATTTAGAAAAAGCGCCTGTTAATGATCAAGGTGAAGTGGCCTTTAGTACGGAAGTGGTGATTCTACGACCTACTGAGCAAACCTCAGGAGTGCTTTTCTACGAAGTCCCTAACCGTGGCCGCAACTTGAGTTTTCCGTTACTTAATCTAACGAGTATCTCGGGCGACTTTGCAGTCGATGAGCCAGGTGATGGTTTTTTAATGCGCCAGGGCCACACCATGGTATGGAGTGGCTGGCAGACCGGTTTGAGCGATAGTTTGATCGAGATTGATTTGCCGGTTATTGAGGGGGTAACGGGTGAATCTCGTGAGGAGTTCGTTTTCGATAACCATGAGTCGGTAAGTGTTGCGTCCCTTACATACCCTGCTGCAGACCTAAACCCCGAACATGCCTCTCTAACCGTTAGGCCTACGCCTGATGCGCCTCGTCAAATGGTGGAGGGTTTGTCGTTTCGTTATTTGGATGAAAATCGTATAGAGTTTCAGCGGCCCACTAGTATGGATGGCGGCGCTATATACGAGTTTATTTATACCGCTAAGGATGCAGTGCCCGCCGGGTTAGGGATGCTCGCGACGAGCGACTTGGTCGCCTTTCTGAGAGGTGCGCAAGGACATGATGTTGAAACACCACTGAACGATATTGAGCATACCGTGGCAATGGGGGTTTCTCAGTCAGGACGCTTCCTGCGCGACTTGATATATCAAGGATACAATGCTGATAGTCAGGGCAACCGAGTATTTGATGGCGCCATGGCGCATATTGCGGGATCACGGAAGACGTTCACCAACTACCCTTTTGCTCAGCCTGGTCGCTTCTCTCGACAGCATGAAGATCATGATGCGGTAGGAGATCAGTTCCCCTTCAGTTATGTCGAGATGCTAGATCCGTTGACGGGGCAGAGCGACAGTATTTTGGCCGTCTGTCGTGAAAACAATACGTGTCCGAAACTTATGCACACCGACACGTCGGCAGAATTTTGGCAGGCTCGTGCGTCATTGGTTTCTACATCCCCCACTGGAGACCCCCTGACTATGCCTGATGATGTGCGATTATATTTTTTCGCTGGGGCGCCGCATTTTAATGCTTGGGGAGGATCGGCTTCGGCTAGTGAAGTATGTAAATATCCGAGTAATCCAATTAGTGTGGCGCCTAGCATGCGTGCGCTTGTGAGTGCGATGGAGTCTTGGGTCGTAAATGATATAGCCCCGCCAGCAAGCCGTTATCCAGGTTTGAAGGGTGATGGGCTTGTGGCGAATGAGGAGTTGAATTTGCCGCCCTTACAGGGAGAAGGGCCTAAGCCGCCTGTCAACGAGCTGTATGCCAGAAACCATACTGTGGTGCCACCTGAAGAGGGTGAACAATATTCGGTGAAGGTGCCAGAAGTGGATGAAGATGGCATTGCCTTGGGAGGCATTCGCCAACCCTATGTGGCTGTGCCTCTAGGTACTTATTTAGGCTGGAATTTGCGCGATCAAGGGTACGCAGAAGGCCAATTGTGTAACTTATCCGGCAGGTTTATCCCTTTTGCGAGTAGTAATGATGGTAGAAAGTCAGTATCAAGCCGATACTCAAGCCCTGAGTCATACCAAGAATCCTTAGGTGACGCTATAGATGAGCTAGTAGATATTGGCTTTATGCTTGAGAAAGACCGTCAATGGGTGATGGAGGATGCTCCAGAACTATAACCCGCATTTTTAAAGAGTTTTAAATGAGGTCTTTTTCCTCGCTAGTATCAATCTTCATTGATCAACAACATAGCTAAAAAAGTGGGGGCGGATAATATATCCGCCCCCACTTTTTATTGATGCCACTAATAACGTTTCACTTAGTGCGTTTGACGTACAAGCCCACCGTGCACATCGCCAGCCCCACTACCGAGAGCAGCATGCCGCCATTGACTAACAGCGGCGAACGCTCCAGCCAGGAGACAAACGGTTGCGGGGTGTCTCTACAGGCACTCTCGATATAGTCCCAATGGCCGCCATCAAGCTGGCACGCGCGTACGTCGTTTAGCTCCCAGAAATACACGCCCATCAGCACAAACAGCGGCAGTACCAGTAGCAGTAATCCCAGCTTAATCATTTAAACCTCAAGAGCCGTTAAGGACGCGGGCAGTTGGGTGTACGACCATTGCTGCGAGCCTGCTCGTACAAGGCAAGTGCTTGATCCATATTACCCTGCAGCCCTTGAATGCGCTGGCCTTGGCCAGGGTGAGTCGACATCCACTCGGGGGGCGCACCGCCACCTGTGGCCGCCTGCATATTTTCCCAAAGGGTCACGCTCTCACGGGGATTGAAACCGGCTTGAGCCATGAGATCCAGACCAATCACATCGGCCTCACTCTCATGGGCCCGGGAGAAGGGAAGTACGATGCCGTACTGTGCGCCCATGCCGAGCACGCCCATGAGTTGCTGGCCACCGGCAGACTGCATGCCAGAAGTGCTGGAAATCACCGACAGGCCTAATGAGGTGGCGCTCTCGGTGGAGGCGCGCTCATTGGCATGGTTGGCCAGTACGTGACCAATTTCGTGACCGATAACGGAAGCAAGCTGATCCTGGGTCGTGGCAATATCCAGCATGCCGGTATTCACGCCCATATAGCCGCCGGGAAGCGCGAACGCGTTGGGCTGTTCGGACTCAAATACGCGAATTTGCCAGTCTAGCTGCCGCTGTTCGGCGGGGAGTTCCGCCACGATGGCATCGGCAATACACTGCACATAGCGGTGGCTGGCCTGGCCCGCCGTGGGCAGCTCCTGCTGATATTGAGTGAACGCTTGGCGCCCCATCTCATTCAATTCGCTATCAGAGAGCAACAGCAGTTGCGAGCGTCCGGTAGGCGAGGTGGTACAAGCGGCGATAGACGCACATAGTGCGGTAACAGCGAGAGGGCGAAGCCAGCGCATAAGTCGGTTTCCTTATAGACGAAAGAGTTTCTTGCACACAAGATAACCGCTGATAGCAGTAAATCAATCCCCCATCATAACCCACCTAGTGGTTGAGCATGGGTGCTGAATTGAGTCCCCTCTGAACCAAGGCTAGGCCGCAGACGATTGGCTGCAAGCTCCTAGACATAAACCCTTAGCGCTGGGGTACTAGCTGCCCATCGGCACCTACGTTTAAGCGAATTGTCGGCGTTAATAATCCTGACGGTAGTTTCATACCCAACCCGCGTAGATCCCCAGGCGTGATGGCCAGTTGACTGCCAGGCGGTAGCTCGCCTTGAGACGCCAACTGGCTGGCAAGCTCCAGCATGGGGGCCAGGCGTTGGGTGTCGGTGGCGAGTACATCAAAGGCAACCGGTAGGCGTAAATTAGCATCATCGCCAGAGGTCAGCGTGACGTCCTGTTCATAGTTACCTTCCACAGGATCAACGCCCGGCATATCCAGCGCCCAGCGAAAGCCTGACATCTCCACCGGTGGCATGCCCGCAGGTAAGCCCAGCCCCATGGCAATGGTGGCTTGTATAGGCAGGCTACTGGCGCCAAGGCTGGAAGCAATCAAGCTGGTTAAATCGCTGGTGTCTAGCCCTGCATTAATGCTGTAAGGACCGATACGAACATCCTCGACCCCTAGGGAGGTCACCGCCAAACGAAACGCAAACAGACCGGTTTGGGGCAGGGCGAGACAGCCCGTGAGTAGGCTGGCAACGCTAAACAGGGTCAGCCAGCGCCAGTAGCGAGCAATATAAAGCATAAGAGTCCCCTTAAGTAGGGCGTAAGCAGTGGGGTAACGACGCTAAATGTAAGGTGCTGATGCAAGCTTGTTAGCTTCGGGCTAATAAGCGCGGCTATTTGAGGGCTGAAGTCATTTCCTGTCAAGAGAATTTACGTGTTCAAGCGCCTATTTAAGGCTAGAACCAAAACGCCCGCTTGATGATACAAGCGGGCGAATTCAAAAGGCAGCTAATAAGGCGTTTAACGACGGCTTTTACGCGCCTCTTTGGTGCGATTAAGCTCGCGCTTTTTAGCTTTCTCTTTGTCGCTGGCGCCCGCCATGTCATCGAACGGGTTACTGCCCGAGCGGAACTCAAAGCGAATTGGCGTGCCGCGTACCTTGAGCACCTTGCGGAAGGTGTTGGTCAAATAGCGACGATAGGCTTCTGGCAACGCCTCGGTTTGGTTGCCGTGGACGACGATAATCGGCGGGTTGCTGCCACCCTGGTGAGCCATCCGCAGTTTAATGCGTCGACCGTGCACCATCGGCGGTGGGTTTTGGCTTACCGCGTCCTGTAGCAGGGTAGTGAGGCGGTTGGTCGACCAGTGGGCGTTAGCGGCGTCAAAGGCGCGATCAATCGAGGGGTAGAGATCCCCCACTGCCGTGCCATGTAGAGCAGAGATGAAGTGCAGCTCGGCATAATCCGCAAAGCCCAGGCGGCGCTTCACTTCAGTGCGCATTTTATCCTTGGCTTCGGTCTCCAGGCCGTCCCACTTGTTGACTGCCAGCACCAGGGCGCGCCCGGTGGTCAACACATAGTCGAGCAGGTGCAAATCCTGCTCCACCAGGCCGCTGGAGCCATCCAGAACCATGATCACTACATGGGACTCTTTGATCGCATCCAGGGTCTTGATGATGGAGAATTTCTCGGCGATTTCACGCACGTTCTTGCGCCGCCGGATACCCGCGGTATCAATCAGTACATAGGGCTTGCCACGGCGCTCGAAGGGGATCTCGATGGCATCGCGGGTAGTGCCTGCCTCATCAAACACGACGACCCGATCTTCACCGAGAAGGCGATTGACCAGGGTTGATTTGCCCACGTTCGGGCGGCCAATCACGCCGATGCGAATACCTTTGCTACCGGTGTCCGCGGGAATGCTGGCATCGCGCTCCGGAAACGGTTCGAGTACCACATCGATCAGGGTGGAAACGTTGCGCCCGTGGGCGGCAGCAATTGGCCAGGGGTCGCCTAGGCCGAGCGACCAAAAGTCGCCCATTGCCGAATGCTCTTCTAACCCATCGGTTTTATTCACCACCAGCCAGGTTTTTTTCTGGTTAACCCGCAGGTGGTTGGCAATCGCCTGGTCAGCGGCGATAAGGCCGGCGCGAGCGTCGACCATAAACAGCACGATATCGGCTTCATCAATGGCGGCGAGTGACTGCTCTGCCATAGCGGCATCGATGCCTTCTTCGTCACCGCTGATACCGCCGGTATCAATCACGGTATAGACCTTATCGCCCAGCATGCCATTGCCGTACTTACGGTCGCGGGTGAGGCCGGGAAAGTCGGCCACCAGGGCATCACGCGAGCGCGTTAGGCGGTTAAACAGCGTCGATTTACCCACATTGGGGCGACCGACTAAAGCAATGACGGGTGTCATGGAGTGACTTCCAGGGTTTCCAGGCGACCATTGTTGGCCTGAACATGAATGGTGCTGCCTTCAGTGACCGGGCGTACGCTGATGCCCGAGCTGTGCACGCGAGTGCGACCCACGATATCGCCTTCGCGAGCGTCGATCAGGTGAACATAACCTTCAAAATCGCCGAACACTAAACGGCCATCGGCGAAGGCGGGGGCGGTCAACCAACGATCTTCTAAATCGTCGTTGCGCCAAATTTCGCGGCCGTTGTTAGCGTCGAGGGCGACGACTTGGCTGTCATCGGTGACCACAAACAGGAAGTCGCCGACCAGAATCGGGGTATGGCGACTGGAGAGATCCGCTTCCCAAAGTACGTCGCCTTGAGTTGCTTCCAGCGCCACCACGCGGCCGTTATAGCTGGTCACGAACAGGCGGCCATCGGGGCTGATGATCGGCTGGCCGGAAAGATCGACCAGGCGTTCCACTTCACTACGCCCTTGGGGGGTGGCAATCTGCATTTCCCATAGCGGCTGGCCGCTGCGGTTATCCAGCGTGGCCAGGCGGCCATTGGCCAGGCCAACAAAGCTGACTGGATCAATGACCATCGGTGTACCGGTACCGCGCAGGGTGAGTGACGGCTGCGAACTGGTGTATACCCAGCGCTCTTCACCAGTGGCGCGATCCAAGGCAGTCACACGGCCATCGACACTTTGCACGACCAGCAGTTGCTGGTTGGCCTGGGGCGCGGCAAGCACTTCGCTGGATACCCGCGAGCGCCATTCTTCGCTGCCGTCACGTTGATCCAGCGTGATCACTTCGCCGTTACCGGTGGCCAGATAAACCTGACCGGCAATTGCCGTTAGCGCGCTGGAAATAGGGGTATCAAGGTCGATTTCCCACTCGACGTCGCCGCTGTTGGCATCCATCGCCATCACCACGCCTTCGACATCGGCCGCAAACACGGTGTCGCCTTCACGGGAAGGCGCGATGGGGTAACGGGCATGGCCCAGGCCATCGCCCACGTTGCGCCGCCACTGAGTTTCCAGCGAGGAGGTCTCGTCGAAACTACGCAGCTCTTTGGGGGTATAGGCAGGCTCGCCTTTACTCGCGCAACCGACCAGCAGTGCCAGCGACAGCGCGCCTAAGCTTGCGCGTACTAGCTGTTTCGTTGGGATACCAAAAGTCATTGTGTCGCCTCCTCAGCGCCGAGATCGTCAAGCTTGAACTGCACGCCGTAAAGCGGCTGGTCTTTGGTTTGAGACACTTCTAGAGCGGTTTCCCAGGCATCGCGGGCCGCCTCGGTGTCGCCTTGGGCGGCGAACGCATCGCCGCGCACGTTAGCTTTTTGGGCCGCTAGCGCATCACTAATCGGCTCGTCTAACAGCGCATGCGCCTGTTTAGGGTTACCGTCGGCAAGCTCGATACGGGCTAAACGTAGCCACGCCAAGCTTTGCACATAGCGGCGCGAGGAATCGGCTGCGCTTTCCAGTGCGGTGCGTGCTGCTTCCAAGTCGCCTTGCTGAACAGCCAAGCGGGCGTCGAGCAGCAGGGCGAGTTCGGCGTAGAGCGTATCGCCATGCTCGTCGGTCAGTTCGCTAACCATTTCCCGCGCGCTTGCTAGTTGCTCCTCGTCAAGCTCGTTGCCAGCGGTCATATTGACTAACTGCTGATAGCGCATGGAGGCCGCTTCAGCCTGGCCTTGCTGATAGTTCTGCCAGGCATTCCAGCCGAACACCCCGGCCGCCGCCAGGACAGCGCCTGCAATCAACGACATGCCGTTCTCTTTCCACCAGCGCTTGACGGCGTCTAGCTGTTCTTCTTCGCTTCTCAGCTCCACCACGGGCGGGCTCCTTTCTTCTAAAGTCGTATGTTTAGACCGTCGCATGCAAGCAGGCAGCCTGCAGGGCTTATGCGTTAGCCGTTAAAAGCTCGCCCAGCGTGCGGCCTAATGCGGCTTGAGGAACGCTTTGCTGTTCGCGGTCATCGCGCAGAAACTTGACCGTTGCCGACTGCGTCGCGATTTCATCTTCACCGATCAGTATGGCTATCGTAGCAGCGCTCTTGTCGGCTTTTTTGATTCGGCTTTTAAAGCTGCCGCCGCCGCAATGAAGCTGTAGACGCAGTTCAGGCAGCTCGCCACGCAGTTGCTCGGCCAGGGTGATCGCTGCCGTGGTGGCGGTATCATCCATGGGCAGCAAATAGACATCGCAGCCGCCAAGGGCGTTCTCAGGAATCAGTTCCAGGGTGTCGAGTAGCAGAATCAGCCGCTCAATGCCCATGGCAAAGCCTACCGCTGGGGTAGGCTTGCCGCCCAGCTGTTCGACTAGGCCGTCGTAGCGTCCGCCTGCACACACGGTGCCCTGGCTGCCCAGCGCAGTCGTGGTCCACTCGAACACGGTGCGGCAGTAGTAGTCGAGCCCGCGCACTAAGCGTGGGTTGATCACATAGTCAATGCCTGCTGCTTCAAGCATCTTCGTGAGCTGCTCAAAGTGTTCCTGGGATTCGGCATCCAGGTGATCCATCAACTGCGGCGCGCCGTCGAGCATCTCCGCCATGGCCGGATTTTTGGAGTCGAGAATACGCAGCGGGTTGCTGGTCAAGCGGCGTTTGGAGTCTTCATCGAGAGCGTCTAGGTGCTGCTCAAAGTAGGCCACCAGCGTATCTCGGTAGGCTGCCCGCGCCTCTGATGAACCTAGCGAGTTTAGCTCCAGGGTAACGTGCTCCATCAAGCCGAGTTCCTGCCACAGGCGCGCTGAAAGCAAGATCACCTCGGCGTCGATATCCGGGCCATCAAAACCGAAGGTCTCGACGCCGATCTGGTGGAATTGGCGGTAACGGCCTTTTTGCGGGCGCTCATAGCGAAACATCGGCCCCTGGTACCACAACCGCTGAGTTTGGTTATACAGCAGGCCGTGCTCCATGGCCGCGCGCACGCAGCTGGCAGTGCCTTCGGGACGCAGGGTCAAACTCTCGCTGTTGCGATCATCGAAGGTGTACATCTCTTTTTCGACGATATCGGTAACTTCACCGATAGAGCGTGCAAACAGCGCGGTTTGCTCAACGATAGGCGTGCGGATTTCATTAAAACCGTAACGCAGCATTAGCTGGCGTACTTTGGCTTCAAAAAATTGCCAGCGTGGGCTATCGCTGGGCAGTAGGTCGTTCATACCACGAATGGCTTGAATTTTTTTAACGGCGGACTTGCTCAAAGAAAACTCCTTATTCTGCCATCAGGCGTGGCGCACCCAGGCTGGCAGCCAGCCCCAGCTAAACGCTGCGGGCAATCATATCGTCTTGCTGCTGCTGTTTTTCGCGCACTTTTTCGCGAATCAACTGCTCGAGATCATCTACCAAGTGGTCGTTGCGCAGCTTGCTGGCGGGCTTGCCGTCGATATACACCAGGTTAGCGGGACTACCGCCGGTCAGGCCGATATCGGTCTCTTTGGCTTCGCCGGGGCCATTGACCACGCAGCCGATCACCGAGACGTTGAGCGGTGTCATTACGTCTTCCAGCCGCTCTTCGAGCTGGTTCATGGTGTCAATGACGTCGAAGTTCTGGCGCGAACAGCTGGGGCAGGCAATAAAGTTGATGCCTTTCGAGCGCAGCTTGAGGCTGCGGAGCATATCAAAGCCGACCTTGATCTCTTCCACCGGGTCTGCTGCCAGCGAGACGCGGATCGTGTCGCCGATTCCGTCCATCAGTAGCATACCCAGACCAATCGATGACTTGACCGTGCCCGAGCGCAGACCTCCCGCTTCGGTAATCCCTAAGTGCAGCGGCTGCTCGATGCGTGCGGCAAGGTCGCGATAGGCGGCCACGGCCATAAATACATCCGAGGCTTTGACGCTGACTTTGAAGTCGGGGAAGTCCAGGCGATCCAGGTAGTCAATATGGCGCATGGCAGACTCCACCAGCGCTGCTGGCGTGGGTTCGCCATATTTCTTCTGCAGATCTTTTTCCAACGACCCTGCGTTGACGCCAATCCGGATCGGAATGCCATGATCGCGGGCCGCGCTAACCACCGCGCGTACGCGGTCTTCACGGCCGATGTTACCTGGGTTGATGCGCAGGCAGTCGACGCCGAGTTCGGCGACGCGTAGGGCAATTTTGTAATCAAAATGGATATCGGCAACGAGCGGTACATTGACGAGTTTTTTGATCTGACCAAAGGTTTCGGCGGCGTCCATATCAGGTACTGAAACGCGTACGATATCCGCACCGGCTTTTTCCAACTGCTGGATCTGGGCCACGGTCGCGGCGACATCCAACGTGTTGGTATTGGTCATGCTTTGAACGGCAATGGGGGCATCACCGCCCACCGCGACGTTTCCAACCTGAATCTGGCGGGAATGGCGGCGTTTTATCGGAGAAGGGGCGTGCATAAGACGGGTCACTCTCCCAAGGTGAATCGGGCAACATTGTTGGCGCCTGCGCGGGCGGGAAGATCAACTTCCTCGCCTTGGTAGCGCAGCTCAACGCCGGTGGCATTACCTACGGTTAAGCGAAACGGAGGCTCACCCTCGACGGTTGTCGAGGTGCCGGGCGTTTGTAGGCCCACGAAGACGCGCTGGTTGGTGGCATCAAAAATTTCCGTCCACGACTGCTCGTTAAACGTCAGTTCGAGGACGTTGGCATTGGCGGTTTGCTCGGCGGCAGCGTTTTGTTCGCTATCAGTATCGCTCTCTTCAATACTGCTTTGCTCAGGCCTGCTAGGCTCATTGCTATCGTCGGCGGTGCTGGCCGTATCGGTGGTGCTATCCAGTGCGGATTCGTCGAGGCCAGTCACTGCGTCAACATCAGCTTGATCGCTGGGCGCTTGTTCTTGCGCAGCCGTCGGTGAAGGCGTGACGTTGGTGGCATTACTGGGCAGCGTCGCGCTTTCATCGCCACTGGTGAAGCTTGAATCCGTACTCTCTGCTGTTTCAGCGGGTTCACTGGTCGGCTCTGCCGGGGCGGTAGCGGTCTCTTCCGGGGAGGTTGAGCCAAAGCCCGGCGGCTCATTGCCACCCCGGCTTTGCCACCACATCACGGTCACCGCGATAAGACCCACAATTACCAGCAAAGTCACCAACTTGAACAGCCAGGCGCCAATACGGGAGGGTGGCCTCGCCGTGGAGACCGGGGTAACTTGGCGTTCGGTGTCGCTACCGCCGCTGCGGGCTTGATAAGCTTCAAGCACCAGCCGGTCATCCATGCCCAGGTATTTAGCGTAAGAGCGCAGGTAGCCGCGTCGATAAGCGGCGACAGGGATCTCTTGGTAGTCATCCTGCTCAAGCCCTCCCACCACGGCGGGGCGCAGGTTGAGCGCCCGGGCCGCATCGGCGAGCGGAATACCAAGCTGCTCGCGCTGGCGAGCAAGAAGTTCGCCAGGAGAGGCGCTAGTGTTAGGACTATCAATGACGTTTTCTTGTGACTGTGTATCGCTCATGGCTGAGCATCCTTCATTAAATAAGCGGTGATCAGGGCGTCAATCAGTCAGTCGTTGCCAAGCAGGCGCTGGTATTCGGCGGCGACGCTATGCTCGCCGCGTGAATGAGCGATATCAACCGCCATTCTTAGCGCTGCTTGGTTGGGCTCGGCGAGCTGTAAATAGGTTTGCAGCGGTGCCCAGGCCTGAGAGTAATTGCCCTGCGAATATTCGAGTTCAGCTAACATTAAATAGCCGCGTGAATTACGCGGATCAATACTTTGCGCGCGCTCCAATCGAGCGCGCGCCTTATCAAATTCTTCCAGCGCCAGATAACACTGCCCTAAATTAGTAAATAGCTGGGCACGGTTGGCGTACTGGGCATCCTGTGATGCGGTTTCTAACTGCTCACAGGCGGCGTTTAACTGGCCCTGACTGAACAAGAACGCCGCATAGTTGTTGCGGGCGCGGGTGAAGTCAGGCTCGGCATTCACCGCCTGTTGAAAATAGTCGTTGGCAAGTGCACTTTCGCCCTGGCGTTGATAAACCAGTGCCAGTGCTTGCAGCGCTTCTGCATGGTGTGGGGCAATTTCAAGTGCCCGATCCAGTGCGTTGAGAGCGCGGGGAAGATTATCGCGCTCTAAATAGGCGACGCCAAGCTGGGTATAGGCTTCTGCCGCCGCGGGGGTAGCTTGTGGTGAAAGGTTGTTGGACGAGGCACAGCCGGCTAGCCACAAGCTACCGATAAGCACGGTGAGCATGGGCACCCGCGATGGGTGTTGGCGCCTGCGGTGAGCGATCATGTAAATCCTCTTGTGGTGAACGTCCAACTGCGAGTAAGGCAATACATACAAACAGCAGTGCTAATCTAAATAAAAACCGTGACCATCAAAGCGCCGTGCCAAGCGGAAGTCAAGATAAGCCCGGTTTTCGACACTCCACCCCCTAGTCCGCGTCGAGCTGTACTGACTGGATATAGCGCGCGCTGCGTTTGGTGCGGTCTTTCACGCGACCAACGAGCTGGCCACAGGCAGCATCAATATCTTCACCTCGGGTTGTTCTAACCGTGGCGTTGTAGCCTAAATCATACAACCACTGCTGGAAGCGCATAACCTGATTACGCGACGGTTTTTCGTACCCAGAGTTTGGGAACGGGTTAAACGGGATCAGGTTGATCTTACACGGCAGCTCTTTAAGCAATGCAGCAAGCTGCTCGGCGTGCTCCTGCTGATCGTTGACGTCCTTGATCAGCGTGTACTCAATGGTGACCTGACGATTGTCCGGGCATTTGGAAAGGTAGCGGTGGCAAGCATCCAGCAACGTGCGAATATTGTACTTACGGTTGATGGGCACCAGCTCATTGCGCAACTCGTCCGTAGACGCATGCAGCGAAATCGCCAAGCTAACGTCCATTTCATCGCCAAGTTTGTCGATCATCGGCACCACGCCAGAGGTCGACAGCGTCACGCGGCGCTTGGACAGGCCATAGCCGTTGTCGTCGAGCATCAGCTTCATGGCAGGCACAACGTTGTCGAAGTTGAGCAACGGTTCGCCCATGCCCATCATCACTACGTTGGTCACCGGACGGTTCGCCGTATCACGCCGCGGGCCAACGCTGCGCTGAGCGACCCATACCTGGCCGATAATTTCAGCAGCGGTTAAGTTGCGCTGAAACCCCTGCTTGCCGGTGGAGCAGAAGCTGCAGTCCAGCGAGCAGCCGACCTGGGAGGAAACGCATAGCGTGCGGCGCTTACCGTTCTCCGCCGGGATCAGTACCGTTTCTACATAGCTGCCGTCTTCCACTTCCAGCACCCACTTACGGGTGCCGTCGCTGGAAGTACCCTCATAAATCACCCCTGGGCCACGAATTTCTGCCAGCCGGGCCAGTTTTTCACGCAGTGCTTTGGAAAGGTTCGTCATGGCAGCAAAGTCATCGCTGCCTTCCTGGTGAATCCACTTCATTAGCTGCGCGGCACGGAACTTCTTTTCGCCGATCGACAAAAAGAAGGCTTCCATCTGCTCACGGGACATGCCAAGCAGGTTTTGACGCTCAGGCGTCGCTTTTGCAGCAGGCTTGCTGGCGGCGTCAGTATGTGGGGCGGGCGTGTGTTGGGCTACAGTGGTGGTCATGGCGGTCAGCGTTATAGAAAGGGGCGGGGGACTAGCCCCCGCAAAATGGCCGGCAACGAAAGTTGATTCGGCGGCGCTACCTTAAAGGCTTAGCGCGGGCAGATTTCGTCGTTGCCAAAGAAGTAGCTAATTTCGCGCTCAGCGCTTTCCGGAGAATCAGAACCATGGACAGCATTGGCGTCAATTGTTTCCGCAAAATCGGCGCGAATAGTGCCGGGTGCCGCTTCTTTCGGGTTGGTCGCACCCATCAGGTCACGGTTTTTAGCGATGGCGCCTTCACCTTCAAGCACTTGTACAACCACCGGCCCAGAGGTCATGAAGCCAACCAGGTCTTTAAAGAACGGACGCTCTTTGTGTTCTGCGTAGAAGCCGCCAGCCTTCTCTTCAGAGAGATGAACCATTTTGGCTGCGACGACTTTTAGACCCGCTTTTTCGAAGCGAGCAATGATGTCACCGATAGCATTCTTGGCAACGGCATCAGGCTTGATAATAGAAAGAGTGCGTTCAGTAGCCATGTAAATGGTCTCCTTAAAAAGGCTTAAGCAAAAAGTGCCGCCCTAGAAGGCCAGGGCGGCCCAGAAAATGATTCAGTTAATAGCGCTTCGGCAGTTAGCGTTTTTAAACGCTAATGTGTCAAAAAAGCATGCGGGCGTAACCCGGCTGCCTGCGCTTGTGTATCCAGGGGCGTGATTATAGCGCTTAAGCCGGGGTATGAATACCGGCGATGAAGCTGACCAAGCAATGCTTAGACGGTAAAGCTCTCACCGCAGCCACACTCATCTTTGACGTTAGGGTTGTTGAAGCGGAAAAAGCGGTTCAGCCCTTCGCTGACGTAATCCACTTCGCTACCGTTAAGCATCTCTACCGCATCGGGAGCGACATAGACGCTGGCACCGTGGGCTTCAAAATGGACTTCTTCGTCACTGACGGTGTCGGCAAAATCGAGCACGTAGCTATAGCCAGAGCAACCGCTTGGCTTGACCGAGACGCGCAGGCCGAGGCCTTGGCCGCGCTCGTCGAGCACGTGACGAATCTGTTGTGCGGCAGCCGGGGTAATATTGAGTGTTGCCATGAGGCGTCCTCCTTAAAAATAGTCAGCTAGTCAGCCGCTTGACGGGGCGGTGTACGTAAACCGCTCACCGCATGGCGTATGAGCGTTAGCGCATGATCAATGTCGGCTTCGGTGGTAAAGCGCCCGAAGCTAAAACGCAGCGATGAGAGCGCCAGCGAGCGTGGTGTGCCGATGCCGAGCAGCACATAGGACGGGTCGACGCTGGCCGAGTTGCACGCCGATCCGGTGGAGACCGCTACATCGCGCAACGCCATCAGCAGTGACTCGCCGTCGACACCTTCGAATGCCAGATTGAGAATGTTGGGTACTGCTCGCTTTTCAGTGTCATTCAGCGGCGTGTTCGAGAACACACCATCAAGCCCCTCCAGGCCACGCAGAAAGCGCTGCTGCAAGCCCATAATATGGACGTTGTCTTCGTCGTACTGCTGCTGCATCAGTGCAAAGGCTTCACCCATGCCAGCAATTTGGTGTGTCGGCAGGGTGCCAGAGCGCATACCGCGCTCATGACCGCCGCCATGTATCAGCGCCTCAACGCGGATGTCCGGGTGGCGCTTCACATAAAGCGCCCCGACGCCTTTAGGGCCGTAAGTTTTATGGCCGGACAGCGACATCAGGTCGATCTGCTGAGCCACTACGTCTAAGGGAATACGCCCCACCGCCTGGGCAGCATCCGTATGAAACGCCGCGCCAAACTCATGGGCAACGGCCGCTAGAGCCGAGATATCGTTGATACTGCCCAGTTCGTTGTTAACCGCCATCAATGAAACCAGCGCGGTGTCATCGCGCATCGCTGCGCGCAGCTGTTCGGGTTCAATACGGCCATCCTGGCCCGGCGTTAGCCAGGTAATCTCAAAGCCCTCTTTCTCCAGCGCATGGGCAGTGTCAACGATGGCTTTATGCTCAATCGTCGAGGTCACCAAGTGTAGGCCACGCTCGCGGTTGGCGCGCATAAAACCAATCAGCGCTAGGTTGTCAGCTTCGGTGGCGCCGCTGGTCCAGACGATCTCTCTCGGGTCGGCGCCAATGGCATCGGCCACCTGGCGGCGCGCCTGCTCAATCACCTGCTCTGCCTGCCAGCCCAGCATATGGCTGCGCGAAGCCGGGTTGGCAAATAGCTGGTCAACCGTCAGGTAGCGTTGCATAACCTCAACCACGCGGGCATCCGCCGGCGCGGTGGCGGCGTAATCCAGGTAAATGGGCAGCGTGGGTGTGGTCATCGTTACGTTCCAGCGGTTGATCGATCAAGGTAATCGGGTTTGTGTCGTGGGATCAGGGTGAAGAGGCGAGAATGCCTGCCTCGGCACGCTGTTTCTGTCGCGACGCAATACGTATGACATCAGGACGCAGCATCAGTTGTGCCAGGGTCATATCGTCAAGAAAATGGCGTATCTGCACGGAGAGCTCGCACCACAAATGGTGGGTCAAGCAGGTGTCACCCTGTTGGCAGTCAGAGAGCCCCTGGCAACGGGTGGCATCAACGCTTTCATTTACTGCGTCAATCACCTTTGAAACGCTAATCGCGTCCGCAGGCTGCGAAAGCAGATAGCCGCCGCCTGGGCCGCGCACGCTGTTGACCAAGCCTGCACGGCGCAGGCGAGCAAAAAGCTGCTCTAAATAGGAGAGCGATATCTCTTGACGCTGGGAGATATCGCTTAGGCTGGTCGGGCCGTTGTGGGCATGCAAGGCTAAATCGAGCATGGCGGTAACGGCGTAACGGCCTTTAGTGGTCAAGCGCATGGCAAGCCCCTCGACGCTGAAAGCTCAGCGCACTAACGGCAAATGTGCTGCCATTATGGGAAAACCTGAGTGCTTTGGTCAACCATTACGCGGCGGCAGCGTTTCTTGCTCGGCTGATGGTGGAGTGGCCGAGTGCTTGCCAACGCCGGTGCAGCCGGTATCGTTCTCGTCCAGAATATCGGCAAAATCTTCATCGCGCAGCGCCGGTAACTGGCCGTCACGGTAGTTGTCATCTAGCTTACGCAGGGTAGAGCACATGCGCTCAATGCGCTCATCCACGGCGTGCATATGGTCGAGCATTGCCTGCATCGAACGGGCTACGGGGTCGGGCATGTCCTGGCTGACGCCGTAGGCGTCAAAGCCAAATTTTTGGCAGATGGCTTCGCGTCGGGCGGGGTCGACATCCAGTGCTTCTTCCACATCGGGGTCGGCGCGTTTAACGATTTTACCGGGAATACCTACCACCGTGGCGCCCGGCGGTACTTCTTTGGTGACCACGGCATTAGAGCCAATTTTCGCTCCAGCGCCGACCGTAAAGGGCCCCAGTATTTTGGCGCCCGCACCGACAATCACGCCATCCCCCAAGGTGGGATGGCGCTTGCCTTTGTTCCAGCTGGTGCCGCCCAGGGTGACACCTTGATAGAGCGTTACGTTATCGCCCACCAGCGCCGTTTCGCCAATCACCACACCCATGCCGTGATCAATAAAAAACCGCCGACCAATCGTGGCGCCAGGGTGAATTTCAACGCCGGTGAGCCAGCGTGAAAACGTCGATAGCGTCCGCGCTAGCCACTTGAGGTTTTTTTTCCACAGCCAGTGGCCGCAGCGATGCAGCAGGAGGGCGTGCAGGCCAGGATAGTTGGTCAGCACCTCAAGAAAGTTACGTGCGGCCGGGTCGCGGTCAAATACGCTGTTGATGTCTTCACGTAGACGTTGAAACATGAGGTGTTCCTTGGCGTTATATAAGGCGGCGTCTAGCTATTGAACTATTAGAACGGATTTTTGAAATATCGCCGGTTCTTGGAATATCAATAGAGAAATCACGTTAGCAGAATAGCGAAGTTGGGGCACGCAGCATCAACTTCAAGCTTAGCGTTTCCAGCCTAATAAATTACGGCTTGGGTTGCTTGGTGTTCGCAGCCTTTTCGGTAGCCGACAGAATTCCACGCAAAATATTCATTTCCATGCGTTCTGGGCGAGCGCGCAGGTACAAGCGGCGCAGTCTCGCCATTAGCTGTCGTGGCTGATCAGGGTCGTGGAAGTCAATACCAATCAGCGTGCGCTCTAAGTGCTCAAAGTAGCGCTCTAGCTCGGCGTGGGTGGCCAGATCATCGTCATCATTTGGCACAGTTGGAGGTGCATCCGCTTGGCCATCTGATTGGCTTAGCCACGCCATGCGACACTCATAGGCAAGCACCTGAACCGCTGCGGCCAAATTGAGTGAGCTAAAGTCGGCATTGGTAGGAATATGCACATGTGCGTGGCAGCGCTGTAATTCAGCATTGGTAAGGCCGCTGTCCTCGCGCCCGAATACCAGCGCCACGCGGGACTCAGCAGCCTGGCACTCGGCGGGCAGCCGGTCAGCTAACTCCCGCGGTGAGAGCATCGGCCAGGGCAGAGTGCGTGAGCGCGCACTGGCGCCCACGGCCAGAGTGCAATCAGCTACCGCCTCTTCCAGTGAGGCATGCACACTGGCTTGATGAAGGAGGTGGTCAGCGCCGGAAGCACGGGAAATGCTGTCCTGGGTAATCACTTCACAGCGGGGGGCAACGAGGGCTAAATCTGCCAGGCCCATATTGTGCATGGCGCGTGCCACGCCGCCGATATTGCCGGGATGGCTGGTGCCGATAAGAACAATGCGAATGCGCTCAAGCATGATAAGGCTCGGTGAATAAAGAGGGTGATTATTATCGCGTAAAGCGCGCAGTCTAGCATGAGTCGGTGGTATGCCCGAGAGTGGTCTGCTAGAATTGCGCGCCAAAGGCGGCACCTGCGCCTACTTATGCTCTATGATTAGCATTACGTTCTTTAACATCACTGTCACAAGGCCCGATCATGAATCCGATGGTCCAATTTACGCTGCGTGCTGCACGCGGCGCTGTTGAGCACTTCCTACGCGTACGCGAACGTATTGAAAACGCGCACGATGAATTTAACCTTGACCGCCTACTCGACGAGACGGCGCGCAAGGCCGAAGCGACGATTGTTCAGCAGTTGGAGCGCGGTTATCCCCAGCACGGTGTTACCGGCCGCTTTACCCCGCACCGCGCGGGTGAAGGCGAAGGCGCGGATATCGTCTGGAAAATTGAACCGATGCACGGCTACTCTAATTTAGCCGTTGCCGGCAAGGGCTTTGCACTCTCAGTGGTGTGTCTTAACAAAGGTCGTCCCGAACACGCGGTGATTATCTGTCCGTTCGCCGACGATGAATATATCGCCAGCCGCGGCCGCGGCGCCCAGCACAACGACAAGCGCATGCGCGTTAGCAAGCCTACCGCCATTAGCGGCACGCGTATGGCCATGAGCTTGCCGGAAGTTTGGCTGCGCCCGCGCAATTTACCTGCCTATTTAACCGTTTCACAGCAGCTTGCCCCACAGGTAGAAAACCTGCTGGCCACCGGCTGTGGGCTGCTGGATTTGTGCGAGTTGGCCACTGGGCGAGTGGATAGCGCTTTTGTGCTCGGCCTGGAAGAGCAGGATATGCTGGTAGGCACGCTGTTCCTGAAAGAGGCGGGCGCCTTGATGGGTACGCCGGACGGCCAGCCTACGGTGAAAGTGGAAGGGCAGCTAATGGCAGCCGGGCCGCGTCTCTATAAAGCGCTGATCAAGCAGCTCACGCCGCACTTTTAAGTAGCAATGCTAAGCTTTTAAAGATAAAAGCTTTAAAGACGACCGTTTTTAAAGACAAAAAAAGCCCCTGCTGGATTCCCAGCAGGGGCTTTTTTGTAGGCTAAATAAGAGGAGTATAGAGATGCGCCGTTAAGGCAGCTCTTCCTCTTCTTCGTCGAACTCTTTCTTGGTGGGAATCAAATCTTCTCGCGACAGCTTCAGTGGTAGCAGTAGCGCCGCAGCAATATAGATAGACGAGAACGTACCCACAACGATGCCGACCAGCAGCGCAATGGCGAAATTCTCAATCATATCCCCGCCCAATAGCAGCAGAGCGAGCAGTACCAGAATGGTGGTGCCCGAGGTTGCCAAGGTGCGCGAGAGCGTGGCGTTAATCGCTTCGTTGAAGATCTGCGGCATATCGTCGATACGCGAAGTGCGGATGGCTTCGCGGACGCGATCATAAACCACGATGGTATCGTTCAACGAGTAGCCGATAACTGCCAGGATGGCTGCCAATACGGTAAGGTCGAAATCGAGCTGAAACAGAGCGAACACGCCCACTACGATAATCACATCGTGCAGCAGTGCCAGCAGTGCGCCAATCGCAAACTTGTACTGAAAGCGGAAGGCCACATAGAGCATGACCACGCCGAGCGCTACCAGCAGACCCAATCCACTCTGGTCACGCAGTTGGTCACCTACCTGGGAACCAACAAACTCAGAGCGAACAAGGTCAACGCTATTACCACTCGCGCGTAGCAGGTTTACTACCTCGCCGCCTACATCAGCGTCAAACGCCTGCTGGAGACGAATCAAGACTTCGGTTGATGCCCCAAAGGTTTGCACCGAGACATCTTGAAAGCCGCTCTCTTCGAGCAGCACACGAATAGCGTCCAGGGAGGGCGCAGCGCCGTAGCGCACCTCAATCAGCGTACCGCCAGTAAAGTCCAGCCCTAGGTTGAGCTGCTGGAACAGGATGGCGCCAATCGACACGATCAGTAACACAGCGGAGACGGCAAACGCGATGTTGCGCCGTCCCATAAAGTCGATTCGCAGGTGTGATAGGGGTTTCATTACCACCTCTTCAGTTCTGGGCTAAGCACGTGGTTTAAATTCATGCTTTTCAAATCCATGCTCTTTAAATCCACAGCTTTTTGACGGGTTTGCTGCCATAGGCCAAGTTGACCATGGCGCGAGTCACCATCAGAGCGGTGAACAGCGACGTCAAAATGCCGATAGAGAGCGTGACGGCGAACCCTTTCACCGGGCCGGAGCCAATCGAGAACAGGATAACGGCCACCAGCAGCGTGGTGATGTTAGCGTCAACGATGGAGGTGAAGGCGCGCTCATAGCCGGCTTGGATCGCTTGCTGAACTGACATGCCGTTACGCAGCTCTTCACGTATTCGCTCGAAAATCAGCACGTTGGCATCTACCGCCATGCCCAGTGTCAGTACGATACCGGCAATACCTGGCAGCGTCAGCGTGGCGCCCAGCATCGACATCACCGCGACCAGCAGTGTTAAGTTCAGCGCCAGGGCGATATTGGCAAACACGCCAAACACCTTATAGCGCACCAGCATAAACAGCACGACCAGCAGCAAGCCAATCTGTACCGAGAGCAGGCCCCGCTCAATGTTTTCAGCGCCCAGGCTTGGCCCAATGGTGCGTTCTTGGACGAAGTAGATGGGAGCCGCAAGGGAGCCCGAACGCAGCAGCAACGCCAGCTCAGCGGCTTCTGTCGGCGAATCCAAACCGGTGATCCGGAAGCTGTTGCCAAGCGCACTTTGAATAGTGGCCAAACTGATCAGGCCGCGCTCAACGTAAGGCTCGCGCTCAATGGTCTCTTCGCCCGTTTCCGGGTCGACCACCACGGTGTCTTCACTCTTATGCTCGATGAACAGCACCGCCATATTGCGGCCGATATTGGTGCGTGTGGCACGGTTCATTAGCGTACCGCCGGTGCCGTCCAGATCAATATTGACCTGCGGGCGACCATTCTCATCAAAGCTGTTGCTGGCACTGGAGACACTATCGCCGGTAATGATCACGTCGCGCATTAGCTCGGCAGAGCGCGAAGGCTCATTTCGGAAGGTGAGGGTTTCCGTTTCGTTATCCGGCGTATCGTTGCGCGCTTCCAGGCGGAACTCCAGGTTCGCCGTTGCGCCGACAATACGCTTGGCCGCCACGGTGTCCTGGATGCCCGGCAGCTCCACCACGATCTGGTTGGGGCCTTGGCGCTGCACCATAGGCTCAGCCACGCCCAGCTCATTGACCCGGTTGCGTAGGGTGGTCAAGTTCTGGTTGATCGCGTAATCCTGAATTTCGTTTACCGATTGATCGCTAAGCGTCATTACCAGCGTTGAAGCGCGGCCATCGCCTTCACTGCTGTATTCAAATTCAGGAAAGTCACGGCTGATCAGGCTGCGGGCCGTATCGCGGTCTTCGGCGCTGGCAAAATCGATCGACAGCGTGCGCTCCTCGATATCGGTATTACGATAGCGAATCCGCTCGTCGCGTAGCAGCTCACGCATGGCGCTGGCGTTGACTTCCAGACGCTGGGTCAGCGCGGCGTCCATATCCACTTCGAGCAGGAAGTGCACGCCACCGCGCAAATCAAGGCCCAGCGTCATGGGGGAAGCAGAGAATGCCTGTAGCCATTCTGGCGTTGCTTCGGCGAGGTTTAGCGCTACCGTCGCATCATCGCCTAAAAGGTCAGCGGCAATGTCGCGAGCAGGAAGTTGATCGTCATCGTGGCGTAAACGAATAAGCCACTGCCCGTTCTCTTCTTCGAGGGCTTTGATCTCAATATCGTGTTCGCTGAGCGCGGTTTCAACACGGTCTATCTGACGCGCATCCAGCGAGTCGCCTTGGGCGCTGCTAATTTGGATGGCGGGATCTTCGGGGAATAGATTGGGAAGCGAGTAGATAAGGCCAACCACCAGGACGACCAGTATCAGCAGATACTTCCACAGGGGGTAACGGTTGAGCATGCAAGCCCTGCCTTCAATTACAAACGGAATGCTGTGCACGGACACGCCGCGCACAGCAAAGTTCACCATCATTCATACCATGTCACCCCTGCCGGGGTGGCTGGCACTGGCTCGGCAGGGGTATTACAAGGTTTAGATGGACTTGATGGTGCCTTTAGGCAGTACGGCGGCAACGGCGTTCTTCTGCACGTTAACTTCGGTGCCTTCAGAGATCTCGATGGTCAGGAATTCGTCGCTCACCTTAGTGATACGACCTACCAAACCGCCGCCAATAACGATCTCATCGCCTTTGTCCAGGTTGGTGACCAGCTGCTTGTGCTGCTTGGCGCGCTTGGCTTGCGGGCGCCACAACAGGAAGTAAAAAATCAGCACGAAACCGACCAGCATGACGATTTGCGCAATACCACCGCCAGCGGCGGCTTCTTGGGCATGGGCTGGTGAGATGAAGAAATCCAGCATTGCAGAGAACTCCTGAGTTAGAAAAGCTTAGGTTTTTAGATGCTTGGTTTTGAAAGCTTGGTTTGTAAAAAGCCTGGTTTTTAAAACATAGCCAAACAGTTTAAACCACGCGCCAAGGCGCGTGGCGATTAATTCGTCAGGGCTGGCTTAGCGGAGGCACTGGCAAGCCACGCCGCGCATAGAAGCCTTCCACAAAGGTCGTCAATGTACCCGCTTCAATTGCCGCGCGCAAATCGGCCATCACACGCTGGTAGTAACGTAAGTTGTGGATGGTGTTGAGCATCGAGCCGAGCATTTCATTGCAGCGATCCAAATGGTGCAAGTAGCCTCGTGAGAAATTCTGGCAAGTATGGCAATCACACTCTTCATCAAGCGGGCGGGTGTCAAAACGGTGCTTGGCGTTACGAATTTTGACCGTGCCTTCCGAGGTGAACAGGTGGCCGTTACGCGCGTTGCGGGTGGGCATTACGCAATCGAACATATCCACACCCCGGCGCACGCCTTCCACCAGGTCTTCGGGTTTGCCGACGCCCATTAGGTAGCGAGGCATCTCATCCGGCATCCAGGTGGGCAGGTAGTCGAGCACCTTGATCATCTCTTCTTTCGGTTCGCCGACGGAAAGCCCGCCAATCGCCAAACCATCAAAGCCGATTTCCAGCAGCCCTTTGAGCGAGCGTTCGCGCAGCTCAGGGTGCATGCCGCCCTGAATGATGCCGAACAGCGCGGAAGGCGAGTCGCCATGGGCATCCCGCGAGCGTTTGGCCCAGCGCAGCGATAGCTCCATGGATTTCTCGGCTTCGTCAAACGTGGCCGGGTAGGGCGTGCACTCGTCAAAGATCATCACCACATCGGAGCCCAGCGAACGCTGAACCGCCATGGACTCTTCCGGGCCCATAAAGACTTTGCTGCCATCCACCGGCGAGCGGAAGTGCACGCCCTGCTCGGTGATCTTGCGCGTCTCACCGAGGGAGAAGACCTGAAAACCGCCGGAGTCGGTCAGAATCGGTTTGTCCCACTGGGCGAAGTCATGCAGGTCGCCGTGAGCTTCAATCACCTCGGTGCCAGGGCGCAGCCACAGGTGAAAGGTGTTGCCGAGGATGATTTCGGCGCCGATCTCTTTGACGGAATCGGGCGTCATGCCTTTCACCGTGCCGTAGGTGCCTACTGGCATAAACGCCGGGGTCTCCACTGTGCCACGGGGGAAGTGGAGGCGGCCACGGCGCGCACGGCCATCGTCGGCCAAGCGCTCAAAGCGCATAAAGCATTCGTTTCGCATATAAAGTAACTCGTTAATCTCGTTCGTTTGGCGCGACGGGTGCAGGGCAAGCGGGTCAACAATCAGCAGCAATACCTAGCGTGTCAACAGCATGGCGTCGCCATAGCTAAAGAACGCATAGCGCTCGGCCACTGCCCGTTGATAGGCGTGCATGATGGTGTCATAGCCCACGAAGGAGGACACCAGCATTAGCAGCGTCGATTCCGGTAGGTGGAAATTGGTAATTAAAGCATCCACGCAGCGCCACTGGTAACCGGGGTAGATGAAAATGTCGGTATCGCCACTATAAGGCGCGATCTGTCCGTCGCTACTTTTCATGCAGGCGCTTTCCAGGCAACGCACGCTGGTGGTGCCCACTGCCACCACCCGCTTGCCTGCTGCCAGGGTCTCGCGCACTTGCTGGCAGGTAGCTTCCGTGACCTCAATCCACTCGCTGTGCATATGGTGTTCAAGGATGTTGTCGACGCGCACCGGCTGAAAAGTGCCCGCGCCCACATGCAGCGTCACAAAGGCACGGTTAATGCCTTTATCGGCAAGGGCGTCCAGCAGTGGCTGATCAAAATGCAGCCCGGCGGTCGGCGCCGCTACTGCACCATCACACCGGGCATAGACGGTTTGGTAACGCTCACGGTCGCTGAGTTCGTCTTCCCGGGTAATATACGGTGGCAGTGGCATATGGCCGTGCTTTTCAAGCAGCGCGATCATCGGCGTATCGCCTAAAAAGCGCAGCTCGAACAGGGCATCACGGCGGCCTTCTACGATGGCGTGAATATCGCCCTCGAAAATCAGCTCGGTGCCGGGCTTCGGCGACTTACTCGAACGAATATGCGCCAAGCCACGGTGAGCATCCAGCGGGCGCTCCAGTAACATCTCCACTTTGCCGCCGCTGGCCTTATGGCCGTGCAGGCGCGCCGGAATCACCCGGGTGTCGTTAAACACCAACAGGTCGCCGGGCTCCAGAAGCTCAAGCAAATCGGGAAAGCGGCGGTGTTCCAGCGCGCCGCTCTGGCCATCCACGCACAGCAAACGGCAGTCGCTACGCTGTTCAGAAGGGTAGCGAGCAATTAATTCGTCGGGTAGCTCGTAATGAAAATCCGCGCGCTGCATGGCGTATAACTCTTAGCGTTGATCAAACAGGCGGCATAGGATAGCGCTTTGGCTGCATAAAGTCAGTCAATGTGATTGACCTACCTCGACATTTACGTATAATGCGCAGCCATTGCCGGTGTGGCGGAATTGGTAGACGCAGCGGATTCAAAATCCGCCGCCTTTACGGGTGTGCCAGTTCGAGTCTGGCCACCGGCACCAACTTTAAAATCAGGCACTTAGGTGCCTTTTTTTGTGTCTGCAATTTGAGTTTTTCCCTCCTAAGTGCCCGAATGTGTCAACAAAGTGTCAGCGGAGAGTTCGGCGCTTACTTTCTCTCACTAGCCAAACGCTCAGCCGCGATCTGATGATAAAGACTCGCGAGTTCCGCACTTTTGGCATCTTCGTGCCAGCTAGCGGCGTAGGCTTGGGCGCGTTCGGCGAGCTGTTGGCGCAGGGTGTCATCGCTTAGCAGACGGTTGACTTTGGTAGCGAAGTTGCCGTGGTTATCCTCGGCGATTAGGCAGCCTTCTCCTTCTTTTAGTACATCCAGCGTGCCCATCATGGCGGTGGAAACCACTGGCGTGCCTAGTGCCATCGCTTCCAGCAGTACCAGCCCCTGGGTTTCCGTGCGTGACGCAAATACAAAAACGTCGGCGGCGCGGTAGGCGGCTTGCAGCGGGCCGCTGCGGTTGAGATAGCCGAGGAACAGCACCGATTCTGCCACGCCAACTTCCTGGGCGCGCCGGACAAGCGAGTCATGGGCCGGGCCTTCGCCGGTAATGATCAGCCGGGTGTTGGGGTGTTCGGCTAATACCTTGGGCAGCATATCGATCAGAAAATTGATGTTCTTCTCAAAGGCGGCGCGGCCTACATAGAGCAGCAGGCGCGCATCTGTAGGTAGATCGTAATGAGCACGAAAGTCGCTATCATCCTGGGCTCCCTGAGAGTGGCAGAACGACTCCAGCGACAAACCGGTGGGAATGACCGTGGAGGGCGTGGTCACTCCGTAGCGGGTAAGGGCTTCCTGCATTGCTCGTGAAGGAGCGACCAAGGCGTCGAGCTGCTGGCACTGGCGCACTGAAAGCCGACGCGCGGCCAGCCTCAGCCAACGTCGTGGAAGCCAACGGATATAGTGGTGAACATACTCCTCAAACAGGGTGTGGTAGGTCGCTACCACTGGAAGCCCAAGCCGACGCCCCAGCGCTACACCGGCATAGTGGGCGGTAAAGGGGGTGTGGACATGAATAAGGTCAAAGGCTTCAGCGGCAAGCTGCGGTGCCAGGGCGATCAAGTCCCGGTAGCGCATCATGCGATCCTCCGGGTCGCCGGGTACCTGGCGCGAGCGGATGCGCAATACGCCCGGTTCGTCCACTTGGCCCACAGGATAATCGGGGCAGATCAGCATGACCGAGTGGCCCAAACGCTCAAGGGCACCGCGAAAACTGGCGATGGAGGTGGAAACACCATTAACGCGGGGAAAGTAGACATCCGAAATCATCAGTATCTTCATACCGCTCAACGGCGTCTCGGTCGTTGACGCCGCTGAGTGAAGCAGCGTTAAAGTTGGCGCTAGTCGTGCTTCGCGTTCAGCTTTACGCTGTAGATGTAGGGCATTGCCGTTGGCTAATTGAGTGAGGGCCGCGACTTCCTGGTCACTGAGAGGAGAGTTGAGAGAGGGGCGTCGGCGCTGTGGCATGTTGTTTTGACTCTTGTGGCAGCTTACGAATAAGCTATCTTGAGTCCATGACTGGCGGATGACAGCCAGCGCGCTTAGATAAATACCGTGCACTTACCGGGAAGAGCGTTAGCCTACAGTTAGCTTCACTCTCGCTTTTTGTTGCTTAGCCGTTTTATAGTGCTGGAATAGCATTCGATGTACAGACGGTACCCCACCATGGCCCATTTTGAGCTGCATAGCCGCAATTTAGCCCAAGAGCAGGTGGCCCATACCCACGACTTCCATCAACTCATTCTAGCTACCTGTGGTGTTACAGAGCTTTCGATGGAAGGTCAGGGGGAGCGGGTGACCGCCCGCCGTGGGTGTCTGATTCCCTCATCGCGCCACCACGAGTACCAAGGCGATGGCAGCAATCGTACCTTAGTTCTGGATATACCCGTTGCCCAGTTAGCTTCGCTTGAGAAAGGCAGCGAGATTGAGCGCCTGTTCGATAAACCGCGTTTTTTCAGCGTCCCCCCCGCGTTAAACCAGCTTACCCACGCCCTGGCGAATCAGCTTGAACAGTGCCCCGCGCTACAGAACGAAATTGCGATTCTGCTGTTACGCGCGCTGACCATGTATCTGCATGACACCTCTTCCACAGCGGTTGGGCAGTTGGGCCAACACTGTATTAGCGAACGCCTGGATCTTGCGCGTCTGGATGCCTGGTTGGATCAGCATCTTGCCGATGAGATCCGTGTGGAGCAGTTAGCTGCTTTGTGTGCCTTGAGCCCAGGCCACTTTCACAGCTGCTTTCGCGAGCTGACTGGCGTAACGCCGCTGGCCTATGTACAGCGCAGGCGCTTAGAGCATGCCCGCACCTTGGTTCGCCATAGCACACTCAGCCTGGGGCATATCGCCATGCTGGTTGGCTTTCGCGATCAAGGCAGTTTTTCCCGTGCCTATCGGCGTTATTTCGAGCTTTCCCCTTCTTCAGATCGTTAGGCCCTCATCTGACCGCTAGCCCCTCGCCGAACCGTTAGTGATAAAATTTTCTTGCCTGCATGACTTGCGGGCAAATCTATCTCAGCTTCGGGCAAGTAATTTGCCTGCTAGCGCTTTAGTCTTTGACTAATCCCTTATATCAAGACCCTTTTTATCAGCAGCACCGCTTTCAAGGAGCAACACCATGGGCGTTACCTATCAAGACAGCAATGCACGTATGAGCCAAGTGGCGATTCACAACGGCACCGTTTACCTGGCAGGCCAGGTTCCTCCTGATGCCACGGCGGATATGCGCGGCCAAACCGAGCAGGTGCTTGCGCGTATCGATCAACTGCTAGCCCAAGCGGGCACCTCGAAAGAGCACCTAATCTCAGCGCAAATCTGGGTTACCAGCATGGCGGAGTTTGACCAAATGAACGCTGCCTGGGACGCCTGGGTCGTGCCCGGTCGCCCACCTGTGCGTGCAGCGCTTGAAGCCCAGCTCGCCAAGCCCGAGTGGAAAGTGGAGATCATGGTGGTAGCCGCGCTGCCGGAGGCCTGATATGCGGGTTGTTTCTGCCGAAGAGGTCACTCGCCACCTAACGTGGGATGGCTTGATCAAGCGGCTACACACGACGTTCGTGAATGGCGTGGAGTCTCCTCCCCGCCATCACCATGCGATGCACCGGCCAGATGGCGAAGCCACCATGCTGCTAATGCCCGCCTGGGAAGCGGCGGGTTACATCGGCGTGAAAATGGTCAACGTGTTTCCGCAAAACGCCGACCACGGTATCCCGGCGATCTCTGGGCTCTACTTGCTCAGCGAGGGCAAGCACGGCCAGCCGCTGGCCTGTATCGATGGCAGCGAGCTAACCCGGCGTCGCACGGCGGCGGCCTCCGCGCTGGCCGCTCAAGCCTTGGCCAATGAAAACGCAGAAACGCTGCTGGTGGTGGGTACGGGGAAGTTGGCGCCTATGGTGATCGAGGCCCACGCCAGCGTACGCCCCATCAAACGTGTGCTGATCTGGGGCCGCAATCCCAGTAAAGCGGCGGCGATTGCCGACGAGTACGCCGAACGCTTCGAAACCCATGTGGTGGAGGAATTAGCGGATGCTGTCGCTGAGGCGGACATCATTAGCTGCGTAACGCTCTCCAATCAGCCGCTGATTAAAGGTGAGTGGCTAACGCCCGGCACTCACCTGGATCTGATCGGCGCGTTTCGACCACAGATGCGCGAAACCGATGCACTGTGTCTGCGTCGCTCAGAGGTATTTGTGGATACCTACGCCGGTGCCAAAGGCGAGGCGGGCGACATCCTGCAAGCCATTGAAGAGGGCGAATTCCAGTTCGACCAGATTCAGGCGGAGCTTGCTGAGGTGCTAGCAGGGACTAGATCGGGGCGCTCCGCACCGGATGCCATCACGCTATTCAAATCGGTAGGGGCTTCGCTGGAAGACCTGGCCGCTGCCATTGAAGTGTGGGAGTCGCTTCTCGAATAACCATAGCTTTTTCAGGAGACATAGTTTTTTCAACAGATATGGTTTTTACAACAAAAATAGTAATCACCACATCGTCACCGATCAGGTGGCAACGCCAGTCATAACGAAGACCGACTAATAAACAAAATGAGGTGTGTTATGAACGCAAAAAAATCAGTATTTTTCGCCGCCCTGGCGGCGCTCCCGTTGGCTATTGCCAGCGCCAATGCCCAAGCGCAATCCTATGAAATGGTGATCGCCACGCAGTTGCCAGAGGATATGAGCAATAACGAAATCTATCCGGCGCTGGTGCATTTCAAGAACCTGGTGGAGGCGCGAACCGACGGGGATCTTGAGGTCACGATTTTTGGCGGCGGCCAGCTAGGCTCCGAGGTAGAAAACGGCTCCGAAGTGCAGGGCGGACGAACGCTACAGTCGACGATTATGTCTGCCGGGGCGATGTCCTCCTTCTACGAAGACTACCAAGTAGTTACGGCGCCGTTCCTGTTTACCAACTGGCGTCAGGCGTGGAGCTTCTTTGATAGTGAGTGGTTCGCCGACTTTATGTCCGGCACCGTCGAAGCCGCTGATATGCGTTACCTGGGTACCTTCGACGATGGCGGTGGCTTCGTCGCCTTCACTAACAATGTGCGCTTGATTGAGACCGTCGAGGATTTAGAAGGGCTCAATATTCGTACTGAAGAGAACCCCGCCCACGTGGCGATCATGCGCTCGCTAGGCGCTTCGGCCACCCCGTTGCCCTGGGGCGAGCTAATCACCGCGTTGGAAACAGGTCTTGCCGATGGCCAGTTCAATGCGCCGGTGCTCAACACCACCTTCAACTTCGATGCGGTGACTGACTACACCACGCTCACCGGGCATGTGTATAACAGCGCCCCCTGGGTGGTTAGTGAGTCCTGGTACCAGTCGCTGCCCGAAGAGCATCAGCAGGCGGTGATCAGCTCCGCACGGGAAGCGATTCAACTGAGTCACGGTATGTCGGGTGCCCTGGCTACCGCTAGTTGGGTGGAGTCCTGTGAACGCTTTGAAGAGTGCTACCTGATGCCCGACGCTGAGCGTGAGCGGATGGCGGAAATTGCCCGTCCCGCTTGGCAGGAGTGGATCGTCGATGACTTCGGCATGGACGAAGCCCGCGTACAGGGGCTGCTTGACGAAGTTGAACGCGTCGGCCAGCAGTTGGCAGAAGACGACTACCGCATTTATGGCCAATAAAACCTGGGTCAATAAAACCTAGGCCAATAAAGCTGGGTCAAAAAAACAAGGCCAATAACGGTTAGCGAACGATATACGCTGGGGCAATGTGAGGCCCCAGCGTGAGGAAAAACCATGGGCGTTTTAACTCCTTTGCGCCGCTTGAGCGATCTCGTCAATCAGGTGGCCATCGTGGTGTGTGTGGGCTGTATCCTGGCGATGCTGGGCATATCGTTCACTGCGTTTCTCTACAAGCTGATCACTGGCAGCACGCTTAGCTGGACCTACTCGCTGGCGCGGCTGTTTCTGCCCTGGATCGGCTTTCTCTCCATGACGATTTCGCTGCGCTATGGCGAGCACGTCGCCATGACCCTGCTGGTTCGCAGCTTGCCCAGAGTAATGGTGCAAGTGGCTGCCGGGCTCTGCCTGGCGGTGATTGGCCTGTTTGCACTGATGCTGACGTGGTACGGCTGGGATTACTTCGCCAGTGCCACCCAGGTTTACATGGTCTCTGATCAAATTCGTATTCCCAGCAAGGTGACCGCTATCGTGGTGCCTCTCAGTGGCGTCCTCATGCTGCTGCATCTGGTGCATGGCTTTGCCCTGCTGGAGCACTTCATTGATGAGCAGGACGTGATTAGCGAACTCATCGACACCTCTGACGGGGAGCACCGCTCATGACTCCTGCAATTATTGCGTTTGTCGTGCTGCTGTTTATCGGAGCACCGGTAGCGGTGGTGATGGCCATGTCGGGGCTAGCGGGTGGCTTTGCCATCGGCGGCGAGCGCATGCTCGGTATCATTGCCGACCGCATGTTCTCCGGCGTCTCCGGCTTTCTGCTGATTGCCGTGCCCTACTTTATTTTCACCGCTGAGCTGATGAACCAGGGCGGGCTGACTCACAAGCTGATCGCCTTCAACAATGCGCTGTTCGGCCGGGTGCGCGGGTCACTCTCCCATGTGAATATCTCGGTCTCGGTGTTCTTTGCGGGTCTCACCGGCGCGGCGGTCACCGATACCGTCGCCATCGGCAAAATCATGATTCCTGAGATGAAAAATCAGGGCTACGATGCCGAATACGCCGCTGCGGTTACCGCCTGTTCTTCCATCATCGGGCCGATTATTCCCCCAAGCGTGGTGATGGTGGTATACGCAACACTGCTGCGGGATATTTCGGTGATTGACCTGTTTGCCGGTGGCATTATTCCCGGCCTGTTGATGGCGCTGGCGCTACTGGGCGTCAGCTTCTTCCTGGCCTGGAAGCGCAACTACCCGAAACAGGCTCCTACACCCTTTAAGGCGGCCATCATTGCACTGTTAGTCGCGCTGCCTGCCATGGTGGTGCCGCTGATTATTCTTGGCGGGATTCTCTCGGGGCTCACCACGATTACCGAAGCCTCGGGGTTTGCGGCGGTTTACGCCATCGTGATTGGCGTGGTCTTCTACCGTAATCTTACCTGGCGCAAAATTTGGGATGCGCTGGTGACCACGGTGCGCTTCTCCGGTGTGGTTTTTTTCCTGTTAGCCACCTCGGCGGTATTGGGCTGGTTCGTCACCCGCTCGGGCATCGCCAGGGATGCGGCCAGCATGATCACCACTTTCAGCGATGCGGCCTTTGTGCAACTGATGCTGGTGTGTCTGCTACTCTTGGTGATTGGCACGGTGATGGATGTGCTGCCCGCACTGGTGGTCATTGCCCCGGTGCTGGTGCCAGCGATGATCCAACTGGGCTTTGACCCGCTCCACTTCGCGATCCTGATGATCGTGGTGCTCAATATCTCCAACGTGACACCGCCAGTGGGGATGACGCTGATGACCGCCGCGCGAATAGCCGAGGTGCCTTATGAACGGGCAATCGTGGCATCGCTGCCGTTTTACGTGTCGTTCCTGGTGGTGATTGTGTTGCTGGCGGCGTTTCCGGCGCTCTCTACCTGGATTCCGTCACTGCTGTAATTTAGCTAAGGACTGCGACCCATGAAGTGTTTTTATCACCCTGATCAGGCGTTGTATGCGCCGCCGACCTTTCTGCTGCGCGGCCAACCTGCGCCTTCGCCGGAAGGCCCGGTGCGCGCTGAACTGCTTACCCAAGGGCTGGCAACGGCAGGGCTGACCCTGTCTGCACCTGCCGAGGCCGATTCGCCTACGCTGCGCAAGCGCCTGGAACAGATCCATACGCCGCGCTACCTTACTTTTTTGGACACCATTTACGCTCGCTGGCAGGCGCTGCCCAATGCGGCGGAAGTGGTGGCGCCCAATATTCACCCCTGCGGCGGTGGCTACCACTACCCGCGCCACCCGATTGGGCAAGCGGGCTGGCATTTGCACGATATGGCCTGCCCGCTAAGCGCCACCAGTTTCCAAGGCGCGCTGGCCTCAGCCGCTAGCGCCGAAGCGGCGGCAGAAGAGGTGCTGAATGGAGCGCCAACGGCCTATGCGCTGTGCCGCCCGCCGGGTCACCATGCCGGGCCTGAGCGCGCCGGGGGCTTTTGCCTGCTGAACAATTCAGCGCTGGCCGCCACGGTGCTGCGCGAACGCTTCGCCAAAGTAGCCATCATTGATGTGGATCTGCACCACGGCAACGGCACCCAAGATATTTTTTATCACCGTAGCGATGTCTGGACGGGCTCGCTGCACGCCGACCCCAGTGATTTCTATCCGTTTTTTTGGGGCGGCGCTGATGAAGAGGGCGATGAAGAGGGGGTAGGCGCTAACGTTAATCTGCCCTTGCCGGTAGGCAGCGATGGGGATGTCTATCTGGACGCCCTGGCAGTGCTAATTGATCACCTGCAGCGCTACGAGCCCGATGCTGTAGTGGTAGCGCTAGGCTTGGATGCCCATAAAGATGATCCCCTGGCGGGGCTTACCGTGGAAACCGAGGCGTTTATCGAGGTGGGCAAACGGTTAGCGGCGCTTGCGCTACCCATGGTGATTGTTCAGGAAGGGGGCTACCCCACTGAGCATCTAAGCGCCAACTTGGCTGCCTTTATGCAGGGTTTTACGGCATGAGCAGAACCGGCTTCTACTGGCATGAACGCTGCTTTTGGCACGACCTGGGCGCGATTGGGGTATTTTCCGCGCCCGGTGAGTTTTTACAGCCCCAGGCCGCCTCGGAAAGCCCGGAAAGCAAACGGCGGCTGAAGAACATTCTTGAAGTCAGCGGGCTGATTGATGAGCTGAACGTGGTGAAACCACCCGCCGCTTCGCTTCCTGACCTGCTGCGTTTTCACACCCCGCGTTACCTGGATGAACTGCAGACAGGGGATAAAGCCCGGGGCGGCAACGGCGGCGACTGTGCACCTTACATGCCCGGCAGTTGGGCGGCGGCCACGCAGTCCGCAGGGCTGGCCATTGCCGCCGTTGAAGCCGTGGCGAAGGGCGAGGTGAGCAACGCCTATGCCCTATGCCGCCCACCGGGGCACCATGCCGAAGCCGATCAAGGTCGTGGGTTTTGTCTGCTGGGCAATATCCCCGTGGCGGTGATGCGCGCCCGGGCCTTGGGGCAGGTTAACCGGGTAGCGATACTCGATTGGGATGTTCATCACGGCAACGGTCAGCAGGCGGCATTTTATGGCGAGCCCGATGTGTTGACCGTTTCACTTCATCAGGCGGCGAACTACCCGCTGGAAACCGGCAGTTTTGACGAGCAGGGCGAAGGCGCAGGCCTGGGCGCCAATCTCAACCTGCCGCTGCCACCGGGCTGTGGCCTGGGCGCCTACGCCTACGCCATGGAAACGCTGGTGCTGCCAGCGTTGGAAGCCTTTAAGCCCGAACTCATCGTGGTGGCCTGCGGTTACGACGCCTGCGCTAAGGATCCCTTAGGCAAAATGCTGCTCAATAGCCAGGCGTTCGCCACCATGATCGCTCAGCTTAAAGCGCTGGCCGAGCGCTGCTGCGATGGCAAGCTGGTGTTTATTCACGAAGGTGGTTATTCAGAAGGCTATGTACCGCTCTGCGGCCACGCGGTGATCCAGACCCTGGCGGGCAGCGCCATTGCCGTGCCCGACCCGCAAAACGATGAAATTGCCGCCTGGGGCTACCAGGCTCTGCAATCGCACCAGCAAACCTTAATTGATAGCTGGCGCCAACAGTGGGAGCAACGCAAACAATGACACCGCTTTATGACCGCGACGGCTGGATCTGGCAGGATGGCGAGTGGCGTGAGTGGCGCGACGCCAAGGTGCATGTTTTCACCCATACGCTGCACTACGGCATGGGCTGTTTTGAGGGCGTACGCGCTTACGCTGGCCCCAGCGGCACGCATCTATTTCGTGCTGCTGAACATACCCGCCGCTTGGCAGAAAGCGCCCATTCGCTGGATATGCCGCTGCCGTTTAGTGAAGCGGAATTGATCGAGGCTCAGCGCGAGTGCCTGGCCAAAAACGGCCTGAGCAATGCCTATCTGAAACCTACCGTGTTTTTTGGTGCGGAAGGTTTAGGATTACGCGCCCAAGGATTAACCACCCACGTAATGGTCGCCGCCTGGGATCTAGGCCCCTACATTTCGCCCCAGGCCGCCACCCACGGCTTGCGCGCGCTGACCTCTTCCTGGGCTCGCCATCACGTCAATATCAGCTTGTGTCGGGCGAAAACCAATGGTCACTACGTCAACTCGATACTGGCACTGAATACCGCGATCAAAGCCGGTTTCGATGAAACCATCATGCTCGACCCGGAAGGCTATGTGGCTGAAGCCTCGGCGGCTAACGTCTTCTTGCTCCGCGATGGCGTGCTGCACACCCCGGAAGTGACGTCCTGCCTGCAAGGTATCACCCGGGATAGCGTGATTCAGCTGGCGCAAAAAGTGCTGGGTATTGAAGTGCGCGAGCGGCGAATTACTCGTGATGAGCTCTACACTGCCGATGAGGCATTTTTAACTGGCACCGCCGCCGAAATACTCCCGCTTCGCGAACTGGATGGTCGCCATATCGGCACCCGAACGGGTGCGCCGCCTGTCAACGAGCCGATCAGCCCAGATAGCGTGACGGCGCAACTGCAGGGCTTATATCGCCAGGCGGTACGGGGTGAGTTGGATGACTTCAGGCATTGGTTAACGCCTTAGGACTATTGGGGTTGGAAGTAAGAACTATGCAACCCCTGTCACCCGCTGCGAGGGCAGGTTGAAGCGAGGGTCTTTTGTCATGGATGACAAAAGTAGCGCCCAGGGATGGGTTCACAGCGCCCTCGCGGAAACCTGCCCTCGATGCTTACAGCTATCTGCATGCATACATCCTTTATCAAATTTACTAATTTAATCAGGCGTGCTCTTTAATAGCCTGTTCGAGAGCCGCCAATCTTCCAGGCACCAGTGCGGCTTGCACGGCCGTAATACGTATTACATTGGCAAGCTCTGGGTGTGCCAAACGAGCGACCAAAACGCCTTCAGCGAGCAGTTGCTGATGTACCTCGGCGGCGAGTTCAGCGCTGGGCAGGCGAATGCCGATAAAGTTGGTGGCGCTGGGCAACACATCGGCACCGAGTTCGCGAAAGTGTTTAGCCAACTGCTCACGGCGGGCTTTTACATCGGCGACGTGTTGGTGAACTTCGTCAGGGTGGTCGAGTACCACTTCCGCAGCGGCCAGGGTCAACGACGATACTGCGTAGTGAATGCGCACCTTCATCATCATCGCCAGCACGTCAGGGTCGGCGATGGCGTAGCCAATGCGCAGGCCCGCCAGGCCGTGAGCCTTGGAAAGCGTGCGCAGGCGAATCACCCCCGGTATTGCTTTAGCAGCGAACTCGCTACCCGCGTCATCGCGGAAGTCCCCATAGGCTTCGTCCAACAACAGCCAGCAGGTATCGGGCAGCGCATCGCGCAGCTTGAGGATGTCGCTGTCGCTGTGTAAGTGGCCGCTGGGGTTATCCGGGTTGGCCAGATAGACCAGTCGTGCGTTTTCCTGATGGGCAGCGGCGGCCAGAGCTTCCAGGTCGGGGGCCAGCACGCCGGGTGCTTCATAATAGCTGGGCTCTACCAGGTTGCAGCCCTGGCCTTTGGCAAAATAACCCAAGGTGGGGTAAGTGCCTGCAGTGCTCACCACGGTTTCACCCGGTTCGCAGGTGGTGCGCAGGGCCAGGGCAATCAAGCTATCGGCACCGGCATCTACCAGCAGGGTTTCAAGCGCCATACCCTGTTGTTCGCTAATACGTTTGCGAACACCCAGCGCCTCGGCGTCGCCGTAGCAGTAAACGTGTTCGACCAGGGCATCGCCAAAGTGATCGCGCAGGGCGCGGTGAGGCATATCCAGGCCTTCGTTAGAGCCCAGCCGATGGGGGATTACCTTGCCAAGTCGGCGTTCTAGCACCTTAATGCCCGGAAATGGATTAGCAGGGCCTTCACTCAGTAAGTGGTTGGGGTAGCGGGGCATGTTGATATCCTAAAAACAATTATTAACTCAATATTTTACCGCGATTGAGAAGGCGATGTGGGTCTAGCGCCTGCTTGAGCGTATGCATCAATTCAATCTCGGCGCTGGAGCGGCAAGTGGCGAGCCAGGGGCGTTTCTCCAGGCCAATGCCGTGTTCTGCGGAGACTGAACCGCCCAGTGTGGCCAGCGGCTGGTAAACCATGGCTTCAACCTCTCGCCGAACTTCGATCTCAGCACTCCCCACGCTAACGGAAATATGCAGGTTGCCATCGCCGAGATGGCCAAATACCACCAGTTTCGCCTCTGCCCAGCGCTGGGTTAGCTGTGCTTCCAAGGCATTGGTGTAGCGCTGCATATCGGCAATCGGCAGGCTGACATCGAAGGTAAGCACCGGCGCCAAGCCTTTGACCAGCCCCTCAATATCCTCACGAATCGCCCATAGCCCATCGCGCTGGGTAGTCGACTGTGCAATCACCGCATCGACAATCAGCTCGCTCTCTAACGCGCTTTCTAATGCTTCGCTGAACTGGGTGGCATTGCGCTCGACGTCGCTGCCCAGTGAATCAATGATCACATAAAACGGGTGCTCGGTAGCAATAGGTGGGGTATGACGCCCCAGCGTTTCAGTGAGCAGGCGGTAGTGGTTTTGCCACATCACCTCAAAAGCACCCAGGCTTCCGCCAAGCGCTTTGCCCATATGGCTGAGCAGCCCGGTGAGTGCCCCAAATGAGGGGCAGGCCACCATCGCGGTTTGTTCACTTGGCGTGGGGGGCTGAAGGCGCAGTACCGCGCGCGTCACAATACCCAGGGTGCCTTCGCTGCCGATAAACAGCTGCTTCAAATCGAAACCGGCGTTATTTTTCAGCATGCGGTTCATGGAGCTGACTACCCGGCCATCGGCCATCACAGCCTCCAGGCCAAGTACTTGTTGTCGCATCATGCCGTAACGAATCACCCGAACGCCGCCAGCGTTGGTAGCGATATTGCCGCCAATGGTGCAGCTGCCCCGAGCGCCCAGATCCAGCGGAAACTGCAGGCCGACCTCTTTCGCGGCCTCCTGAACTCGCTGCAGCGGTGCCCCCGCCTGCACGGTGAGGGTGCCGCCTACCTGGTCTATCTCTTCAATCGCGGTCATCCGCTCTAGCGATATCACCAGCTCATCTGGGCTCGCCTCAGCGCCGTGTACCAAGCCTGTTAGGCCACCGTGGGTCACCACCGGCTGCTGCACCTGATGGCAAGCGCGCATCACCGCGGCGACTTGTTCGGTATCCGCCGGGCGTACAATAGCGCCTGCCTGGCAGGGCGCGCCGGTCATCCAATCGACACTGCGGCTAATAACATCGTCGCCCGTTAATACGTGGGTCGGGCCGACAATGGCGCGCAGAGCCTCCAGGGTTATGTGCATGTGTGTTCCTTAACGTGTCTTGTCCATTCGGTAAACTAGCTTTTGAAAAACCTGCTTTGCAAACTTATGCGGTTGCCGCCACGGGCGCTTCGCGGCCGGGAATTGCCTTAAGCAGGTCTTGGGTATACGCCTCACGCGGGGCGAGGAAAATCTGCTCGGCGCTGCCTTGCTCGACGATGCGGCCGTGCTGCATCACCACAATACGGTCGCAAATTTGCGCGGCGACGCGGAGATCATGGGTGATAAACAGCAGCGATAACGAAAGCCGCTGTTTAAGCTCCTCCAGCAGTTCCAACACCTGGGCCTGAATCGACACGTCCAAGGCTGATACGGCCTCATCCGCCACAATCAGTTCAGGGTTGAGCGCCAGCGCCCTGGCAATACCGATGCGCTGGCGCTGCCCACCGGAAAATTCGTGGGGGAAGCGCTCCACGGCGCTGGCGCCCAAACCGACCATATCGAGCAACTCGCCCGCCTGTTTAAGCGCTGCGGCTTTGGGCGTGCCATTGGCAATCGGCCCCTGGGCTATCGCCATGCCCACTTTGGTGCGTGGGTTGAGCGAGGCGTAAGGGTCTTGGAATATCATCTGCACCCGGTGGCGTTCCCGGCGTAGCGCATCGCCTTTGAGCTGGGAAAGATTCACCCCATCCAGCAGCAGCTCGCCGCTATCGGGGTGCTCCAAGCGCACCACGCAGCGTCCGAGGGTGGTCTTTCCGGAACCGGACTCGCCTACGATGCCCACGGTTTCACCCCGCGCCAAAGTGAGCGAAACATCCTCTAGGGCACGCACTTCGCGGGAAGGTTTAAGGAATCCGCCCCGGGAGCGAAAGATCTTATTGAGCTGCTTGATCTCCAGCAGCGGAGCGACCTGGCTGGTCTCCCGGTGGGGCGGCACCGCATTGCTGGGAATCGCGGCAATTAGCGCTTGGGTATAGGCGTCTTGAGGGTTCTCAAGCACCGGCTTGGCGTCCCCCAGTTCGACAATCTTGCCGTGGCGCATGACGCAGACGCGGTTGGCGATTTCGGCCACCACGCCAAAGTCGTG
>Ga0208919_1000223_pt1 | contig 41383 bp, 43 predicted proteins | sample 4_EtaG_FD_184076 | JGI IMG/M metagenome (GOLD analysis project Ga0208919, IMG submission 184076) | Marine viral communities from the Subarctic Pacific Ocean - 4_ETSP_OMZ_AT15127 metaG (SPAdes) (version 3) | ecosystem: Environmental > Aquatic > Marine > Oceanic | place: Pacific Ocean | collected... | reverse complement strand
CTAATAAAGGTAATCTAAGCGTATTTATGATAAAATTAACCTTAGAGAGGATTGACTAATGCCCAAGGTAGGTAATAAGAAGTACCCGTACACGTCTAAGGGTAGGGCTGCCGCTAAGCGCGCTGCCAAGAAGAAGATGAAACCCAGAAGGAAAACCTAATAACAGAGAGAAATAGTTGGCTATAGAGTCTGTAACTCGACGTACACTTCGCAGCGTTATTGCGGATGCAGTTGGTGACTTAGTTGTCGAGGGTACTGCTACGGCTGGAACCTCCACTACTCTCACAGACACCAGCAACCTTTTATTTACAGATGATAACGCGCTGGTGGGTGCTTGGGCATATATACACACAGGGACAGGTAGTGGTAATGAACGAGCTATCAGTGCCTTCTCGTCTAGTTCAGATCGAATTACCAGCTTAGCTTGGAGTTCTACACCAGACACAACTTCTCAATACGAGATACATCGTAAGTTTCGCATACGTCAGTACAACAGGGCTATAGATCAAGCGTTACGGCGTTCACGTTGGGCCTGGCTAACGAACAAGGAAGACACCAGCTTTCTAACTAACAGTAACTTGTTAAACCCCCTGTTTACTAACTGGAATACTGCTGGAACTACTGCGGATAATTGGACTAACTCCGGGGCTAACTATTCTCAGAGCGTAGTTAACCGTGCTAATAACATAGGTAAAGCTATTACGATTCAAGCAGTCGTATACTCAACCGCCACAACTTTCCGGCTTCAGGTTACTGATGGCACTACTACTGTAAATGATGCACATGACGGTTCAGGGTGGAATCTCCTGTCTGTGCAGATCACACCGGCTAACAACACTACAGCGTTAACAGTGCGGATCAATCACAGTACAGGCTCTTCATTAGCGCAAGCTCGAGAGTCTAGTATCCATGTGCGAGGCCCGTACAGTGTAAGACTTACTGAGTCTGGAGGAGACGTTTGCTACGTAGACTCCGTGTTTGCTCCAGATTCCTTTACAGTTTATGACTACCCAATGTCATCTGACTTTCATACCGTCAATCTGGTTGAGATAGAAGACGGTGGGCTCATGTCCCAGTTCTCCAGTGGACAGCAAGTGGGTGGTTCTGGAGACGCCGTGAGCAACAGGGGTAAGTATCCTCTTGTTAGTCGTCAATGGCGTGCTACAGCAGGACATGTAAATCCTGACCCGGTATTGCACTTTGACTCGAACTTCTACAGACCGAGTAGCAATAGAGCTATTACGATACATGGTCTTACTACACCTAGTATTCCAACTGCGGACACTGACGTGATAGCCGCTAATATTGACCCGATCGTGGAGTATGCAGTTTACTGGTTAAACCGTTTCTCGGATCAGACTACTGCTGCTGTAGCCCTGAATCGCTGGCGTGAAGCCCGTGATGATACCAGGATATCGTATCCCGGTAACAGCGTAATAGTTAATCCTCTCTAATGACTAATATATCTGTCCCGCAAGGTGTGTCTTTAGACGGCATCAAGCTAGTCACACGTAATAATGTGATTCAGGTTGAAGCTATTAACGCGTGGTCAGATCCTATTCGTACTGTAGGTAACAAGCAGCGTGGTGATCGTATTAACGCTGACTTCTGGGTACAAGAGGATTGGTCTGGAGGTTTGGGATACCACACGCATAAGGGTAGTGCTACAGATCCTAACAATACGCACCCGTCTATTCGAGGATTCTTTGATTCAACAGTAGAGACTCGATGGCAGGGTCAAGTCACGTTAGCTGAGAAAGTACAGACTACTACCCAGGATACTGCGGCTGATAACTTTTACCGGTTTAAGAGAGCAGGGTCCACACTATACGCTTTTTCCGAGGAAGAGAATAAAGCTGTAGCTGCTTATAACGCAGCTGATCCTGATTGGCGAGATGCACTGGATATGAGTTCAGGGTATGCCAACCTGGTGTGCTACGCAATCTTTGAGCATAACGGAGATATGTATGCTTTCGGCGGAGATCAAGCTAATAACACAGTACCGGCTTTTGGACTACGCTGGGATGCTGGTACATGGGCCAAGTTTACTCCCAGCACTACACAGCACCATGATGTAGCGCGGTCTGGTCTTTCGTTCCAAGACATCATGTACCTGGCTACGTATGATACCGCGGATGATCTTGTTCGTATTGAACAGTCCACTGATGACGGTAACACATGGGCTATTATCGCTGGTATGGAAATCACAGAGGCTAACGGCGATACGGTTGAGTTAGTCAGGTATTTTGATGGTGCAGGAACTCCGGCTGTTTACTTGCACACAGACCAAGGACTGTACTTACTAGACTTCGCTAATAGTGATATATCTCCGGTAATTGACTTTAACGTGGCGACGAGCTTATCACAGGAAGTTGTATTTAACACGGGTAGGCCTGAAGTCTGGAATGGAATGTTGTACCTGCCCCGGGGTATGGCTCTTGTTGAGTTCCATTACTCTGGTACATGGCGAGACATTAGTTTTCTGTCACAAGCTAAATTGCCTGAAGCTCTAAAGGTTAATACATCTAGTTTCATAGGTGCTATAAGTGCCAGCGATCAGTGGCTCTTCGTAGGCGTATCAACTGCAGCTAAGAACTCTGTATGGGCTTATGACGGTGAAGGATACCATTACATATGGTCTGTAAGCGCGCAAGGTGCTGCAGGACAGGTTCACTCTTTACGAGATATCCAGATCTTTCACGATAAAGCAATGGGTTTAGATCAACTTCACATTGTTTACGATAACAGTGGTACTCACGTTATGCACCGATTGGATTACGTACTGTCTGATCCTGTGGAGACAGCCTCTAAGCCTTACGAAACTGCAGGACTCCTGGTTACACCCTGGTTCGATGCTGGTATGACAGATGTAGACTCTGTGATCTTAGCCTCTGCTATGGGGTTTCAAGACGTAGATGCCAGTGAAACTATAAAGGTAGAGACTGCAGTTAACTTCTCTTCGTCATATGAAAGCGACTCTGATCGTATCAAGACCTTTAATAACACAGATTCTTCCGGTGATATCTTCAGGTATGAGTCCGGTGCAGGGTTCTCAGGCAAAACGTGGCGTCACAAGTACACGTTTGCAAGTGCAGGATCAACGGACAGCCCTATTATGTATTACCCGATAACATATTTTGAGAAAGTATTCTCAGACTTAAGCAAGTATACGTTTGATGTTGATATGAAGAAGTCGTGGCAAATAAACCAGAGCTCATACGCCTCAGAGCAAGACTTACTTAAAGCACTTCAGGCGTCCAAGGTCAAGGTACCTTTGCTGGCTTTTAGTTATGCAGGTACAGGCATAAACACAAGTGCTACACGTTACGTTCGTATTGAGAACATGCCGAGGGCAGACCGTCCTGCTAGTTCTGGTGAATCCATAGACGGCGGGGACTCAGACGAGGCCTTTGTCCGCATTGAAGTGGGAGAACGACTCTAATGGCTTGGCCTCCTAAGACTCATTCCGCTGGTATGCCGGGGACAAGGGACTTACCTCATCGCTTTGGTTCAGGAGAAGGTAGGGGAGGTCTAACTCTCTTGCCTTTTATCAAAGCAGGACACAGGAATCCTGCTATTGAGCAGTTACCTTCGAGTAGTTCGGGTGTTGTTACTGCTGACGGAAGCGGAGTAGAAGTAAAGTCTGATAACTGTCGTATCTTTACAGGTACTTATACAGGAGATGGAACTGCATCTCAGGTTATTACCTGTGCGGGTGCTGGTTCATCTTCAACAATAAGGTATGTACGTATCTGGCAGCGTCAGACAAGTGACAATACAGCATTAGCCATCTGGGAATCCACTAGAGAAATCAATGATGATATAGCTGCTGGTTTGGGGGTATCGCCTTCATACCAAGTATCTGGAGAAGATATTACAGGAATGTCTTTTGTAGCTGATAATACTATTATAGCTTTAGGCACTGATGGAACTTTTACTGTAGATGACAGTGCAGCTGATTCACACCCCAACAAAAACTCACAAGTTTATAACTATATGGCTTTAGGTAGTTAGCTATTAAAAATGCACCACCTTGTAATGTTCTCTGGCGGTATTGCTTCATGGGGCGCAGCACGACGTTGCGTGGAAAAGTACGGTAATGAAAACGTAACCCTACTCTTCTCAGATACCAAGATCGAGGACGAAGACCTCTACCGTTTTCTTCACCAGACCGCAGACATGCTTAAAGCACCGCTCGTAATTCTGGAAGATGGTCGAACACCCTGGGAAGTCTTCAAGGATGAGCGGTATATAGGTAATTCACGCGTTGATCCCTGCTCACGGATTCTTAAACGAGAGATCACCCGTAAGTGGCTTGAGGATACATACGGACCGGAAGATGTTACTGTCCATCTTGGCATGGATTGGACAGAAATGCACCGAATGGATCGCGCCAGACCACACTGGGAACCCTACACAATCGACGCACCACTGCTCTGGGAGCCGATGATTGGTAAGCCCCGACTTATAGCAGACCTCGCCGAACTCAAGATTGAGTTACCGAGACTTTACAAGCTTGGATTTCAGCACAACAACTGCGGTGGCTTTTGTGTTAAAGCAGGACACGCTAACTTTAAGCTTTTATTAGAGACGATGCCAGAACGCTACGCCGAGCATGAACGCGAGGAAGAGGCAATGCGTGAATATCTTGACAAGGATGTAGCTATCATGAGAGATCGTTCAGGTGGACAGTCAAGGCCATTGACTCTTAAGAACTTTCGCTTGCGCTTAGAGGCTAACAATCCTCAAGAGCCTCCGGTGGATGAACTTGACTGGGGAGGCTGTGGTTGCTTTACTGATGACTAGCTCATGGATCAGAGCAGTCACGCATGAAACCGCATGTCGGACATCGTAGTTTGCAATGAATGTCTAACATCTCAGTGCCGCAAATATCACATACCTGATTACTTACCGCCACGGTCAACATAGTCCTTTCCTCGCCATCGAGCCCTACCATGGTCAATAACCACAGTATGTGCGTCAAACAGCTTTCTGGTACTAGAGAAGTCTAATAGCGTAATACCCTGTTGCCAGCCTCTACGGTCTGTACTGGCACCAGCAAAGTCAGGTGGCACATTTGGGCCCTCTACGTTGCACAGAGCGCCATTAGACCACCAACCGTGGTGAGTTTTCCACCCCGGTTCGAATGAGTTGCCTATCCGGTGAGTGTGTCCTGAGACTCCAGACTCGTGGAACTTAGCGATTTCTGCAGATGCTGGATACTTACCAACAGCCGTACCATGCCTAGCAAGGAACGAACCGCCTCCACCAAAGTTAATCTCTAAGGTCTGTGGATACGGTTTGATGTAAATTAAATCCTGGGGGAGCTGCATGAACACAGGTAGTGTTAACGCACCGCCCTCATCTGTTAACTCATAAAGAGCATCGGCCTTGTTTGTTACGTAATCTCGAAGACGTTTCTCGTGATTACCTTCGATGAGTGTATAGTCCTTTGGAGTTAAACCCGTAGCAGCCAGGTCTTTCTCGATAATTTCTAATCCAATCTTACGTACCATGCCAAGTTGATTTCGGAATTGTGGAGTCCGGGTAAACTTTATAGACAGGTCAGGTAAGTCATAGTAGTCCCCTACGTTAATGATTCGATGCGGCTTGAAGTCTCGCATAATCTCACGTGCTACTCGTATAGCTCGTGCATCATGGTAGGGTAATTGATGGTCCCCTATTACTGCTATACGAAGTGACATTGTTACCCCCTAAGCTTTTTAATGATATCTTCGTGCTCTTCTTCGTTAATATCCACCCACCAAGGATTACCAGCTTGTCCTGTTGATAACATTAGCTGCCAGGGTTTTCGTTGTTTTGCCTTTGGAGATCCAGTGGGAGTCTTGTGAATCAAAACTACTGCATCAAGGTTAACGTGTCGTCCATCAGTAAGAGCGTATATCCACATTTTATATCTCCGAATACATTAGTGTAATTATTCTGGTCTAAGTATACGTGAAGTAGAGTTCAAAAGGACACCTGGTCTCTCCAGTTGGGTCCGTAAGTTCCATCTACTACCAGTGGTACATCTAACTTTGCAGCCGATTCCATTATTCCCTTAGCGTATAAGTATGTAATCTGTTCAGTGCCTTTGGGACATTCTAGTATCAAAGAGTCATGTACTGTATTCAGTATCGAGAACCTCCCTGAGACAGTTCCACTCGGGGTGTGGTAAGGCCACAGTTTATACCAAGCCATCTTAAGAATGTCGGCTGCTGTTCCTTGAACAGGCATGTTTACACCTTCTCTTAGGATAGCTCTGTTAATCTTTTTAACTTCGTAACTGTTACCGTGTAAGTACTTTAGGCGTAGCTTACGTCCGAATAGTGTTTCGACGTAACCTTGATTCCTGATCTGGTAGTCGATAGTTTTATAGTACTCGGGAACCATAGGCCAAGCCCTACGGTAGCCCTGTACAAGCTTTCGTGCTTCGTTATCATCTAGTACAACACCTTGCGACCTAGCTGTACGTTTAACTACGAATGCTGCAGACGAATCATCAGGCTCATAAGCACAACCAAAGTTCAGTATCTTGGCTAGACGTCGATCGCTAAGTCCTGAGAGCCTCATCATCTCGTCGTGAACATCACGGCCTTGTTGGTACGCTTTCTGCAGGTTGGTGTCACCTGCTATATGAGCCAAGACTCTAAGTTCGACCTGTGAGTAATCCATCTCTACGAGAGTGTGGTTCTCACTTGCGACAAAGCAGGCTCGTAACAAGTCAGACTCTGCTTCCTCCTTGTCTTCCCACGCTTTTGCTTTGGGTAATGTCTGCATATTCAGGCCCCAAGATTCACCCTTTATCTTCCAACCAGAAGCTGAGAACCTTCCTGTATCCGTGCCCACAATGTTAAAGGACCCGTATGCTCTTGTTCCCATCTTGGCTAAGTTTTCAACATAAGATGTTTGGAGTTTTTGAAGATGCTTAAAGTCTCGAATTCCAAGAGCTAAGGGCGTGTTGAGTTCTTCAAGAGTTGACGCTTTAGCATCCTTCGTTCCGAGTAAGGCAGATGTCTGAGATGCACTAGCGGGGTTGAGTGTCCATTCAAGTGATTTTGCGTGGGAAAGACTTTTGGGAGGTCCGACCCGTCTTCCACCAGCCAGAAAGACTGGCTTGGTCCGATGCGGTTCGCGTTTTGTAGGTGCAGGCTCTTCCCCTTGAACCAGGAGTGAGTCAGCCAATCCCAGTACCAAGTCGTGCTGGGTTTCTGCAATAGTTTTAAGCTTACTTCGTGCGCTGTTAACTGCTTGTTGGTCAAGTGGAAAGCCTCCTTTAATCATGGCGGCGACAGGTTTTATCAAGGGACGATCTATCTGGTTGTAGACTACCCAGTCATCTTCAGTCATCTGGCTTTTGAATATCCTGTATAGCCTTAGAGTACTAACTGCATCATCCACGGCGTAGGGTGCTATCTTAAGAGGATCTACTTGGTCCATCGTAAGCTGGTCTTTACCTGCTGGGCCAATAAGTTCTTCAATAGGTTGTTGTTGTACATTTAATTCTGATAATGCAAGAGCCTTTAGCCCTAAGAATTCTTTGCCTAGAGCACGTGCCATCATCATAGTGTCGTGGAAGTTAATACTGTTGTGCATAGCGATAGCCGCTTCATACACGGCATTGTGAGCTACAACAACATCACATTTACTGATCTGCTCATACAAGGCTATTAACTGAGCCTTATCCCATTGCCGAGTATCAAGATACACACCTTGACCTTCATCCCAAGCTAGTGCAATTCCAACAACATCTGCTTTGTGAGGGCGCAAGTCTGTAGTTTCAAAGTCAAAGGCCACTGTGTCATGTCTAACTATCTCAACCCATACGTTTCGCATCTCTACACTGAACGGGTCTGAGATTAGTTTCCACTTAGCGCGTGGAACATTAGCCTCCGATAACCTGTCCCAGAATCTATTAAAGTCTTCTTCGATTGTAGCTTTAAGGCGTGGGTTATACATGCCTGCAGCCGGGTGATACATGGGTACAAGCTTGCGTCCATTCCAGTCTTTAACTTGCCCGTGAACATCACTAATCCTGTCATGAGGAAAGAAGTGGTTAAGCGTTGTTGACCCCAGAGTAATAATAATTGGAGCAGTACAGTCTTTAATCTCATCGTCAAGCCAAAGCTCTGTGCAGATAGCACGTTGAGAAGGCGTAGGTTTTAACGCTCTACTGAGTAACGTTTTAGGAGGCAAACACTTCACGATGTTTGTGAGGCGTATGTCGTGGATTGGAAATCCGTATTTCCGCATCATGTTATATAGGACATCACCAGACTCACTTTGAAAGGGTCGGGCAAAAGTATCATCAGCAGTTTCAGGAGATTCGCCAATGACCAGGATAGATGCGGTTTCAGGTCCTATCCCAGAAACTACATTAGTTGCACGTGAACCTTCAACATGTGGGGACAGGGCACATGCGTTACATTTACTTATATCGTCAATACCTAGTAAGGCTTTAGATATATCGTTTACGAGTTTACTCATAGCTTTTCCTTAAAGTGATGACCCAACACCCCAATTTGGCAACCTTAAATTAACGAGTCATCTGGCGAGATAATAAAGTATTAAGAGCTAATTCAGCTTGTTGTGGTACTACCCCATTGCCTAAGATACGGAGTCTCTCAGATCTGTCCAACCGCTGGGCCATCCCATCATGCTCTCTGCACACCACGTACATGTCACCGGAGAGAAGAGCATTGACAGCATTAGTTGATTGCCACGCATTACGCCACTTTCGCGTCGAGTGATTGCGGGTGTTATGCCGCGGGTTCCACGATTGCGGGTATCGGAAGCGCTTGGGGTCGGTAGCCAAGAGGAAAACGCGTCGTCTGATATGGGGTGCCCCAACTTCTCCTGCGGAAAATACATCCCATTCTGTATTGTACCCGAGTGTGGCCAGGTCCCCGAGAACTTCCTCGATCGGCCCGTCGAGAAGTCCGGGGACATTTTCCAAGAAGACTTCGCTGGGTTGTATATCGCTAAGTAGTTCTTTGATTCTAGGCCACAACCATCTTGAGTCTGACTGCTGTTGTTTAGCACCGGCTCTACTGACTGGTTGGCACGGGAAGCCGCCAATGACCCAATCCACGAGTCCACGCCATGGCTTGCCGTCGAAGGTTTTGGAATCTGTCCAGATAGGGGCGTCATCCAAGGCGCCATTTTGAATTTGTTTGAGAAGAACCGCAATGGCTGGGACTTCGCGTTCCACGTAACAAACGGTATTAGCAGAGGGAATTGCTCTTTTAACCCCGAGGTCAAGTCCTCCTCCTCCGGAGTAAAGACTGAGGACGGTAGGTGTATCCACACTTAGATCTCCTTTTTAGTAGTAATGATAATTTTTATACTTGTCATCTTCCCAGAAGATTAAGCAGATACAGTCCCCTCTTTCAAAGATAGGACCGTTATCATATACAGTATCAGGGACTGATCTGTCATAACGCTCTACTTCACAGGCATCGCATTTCTCTGCATCTTTCTCAATCTCCTCCTTACACTCCACACATACAAAGCCAGTGCGATCCTCGTGCAACATGCACTTAGAGGCGTGAGTGGGCCACTCTGGAGGCTCTAAGGAATAACCTAAACTTGTAACACTCATTAAGTACGCTCTTTTCTACATACTAGAAACCGAGATGGTTTACTACGGAAGTGGACTACTCGTGTCCCTGCTGGTTGTGGTCTTCTGGGAGGAGCAAAATCAACAAAGTCAACTACTCTCCAGCCGTTGATTCGAAAGGATTCTTCGGCATCATAGACAGTGTTATGAAGTCGTCCTGATTCAACAACAGGTTGAAGTTTAATGATAATGCCCTCATCAGCAAGGTTGATAGCGTTATGTATACCTTTGTTGATAAAGGTAGTAACATCATGGATATTTTGTGGAGCACCTGGAAGATCTCTGGTAGCTCCGTATTTATCTGCATCTCTCTTACGGTCACTAGGTGGACCCTTAGCACTGAACGGGGGATCAAACACGACAACCCCGTAGCGTTGGGTTATCGGGTATTGAGTGAAGTCAAAGGCATTAGCCTGGTCAACGTGTTGATCGCCGTATGGTTTGGGCAGTTGGTCGCTTAGCGTGTACTTGTCATTAACAGCGAGATGCTTAATACGGTTGTACCATTCCCATTTCCAGAAGGTACCTCGACCATAGGTAAGATCTAATACGCTGCTTGTATCAGGGAAGTGCACTTCAAAGATGTCAGAGATTATCTGTCCACTGTGGCCCTTAGTTCGTATTGATTGATCGCTATTCATCGCATGACTCTTTGGGACATTCATCATTGACTTCTCTTGCCCATATGAAGCCAGTAACACTGTTTAACATCAACCCGTCTATTTCTTCTTTTTCATCTCTAGGAAAAGCGGACACAAGAGTCCAACGTCCCTTGTCACCTGCTTTAGGTTGGTGGGCTATACCTTCTGTGAAGAGTTCGTATGTAGTTTTATATTCAATGTATGTCATTTCGGATAATCCTCGTGGTCAGTATAAATATCTCGTTTACGCTGTCGCTCTGCAGCCCGCTGTTGCATCCCTTCAAAGTTTCGTTCACGGGGCTTACCTTCACTCTGCAAGTACCACTCGTTTTCCCACTCAGCCTTACAGCCTAGCGGATACAGCCGAGTCATCTCATGTGAACCAGCACAGTTGGGGCAATACCACGGAATCTTCTTGAGATACTGACAAAAGATACAGACGTATGCGTGTTCGTTACATATGTCAGAACCACAGCGAGCACAGATCACATCCGCAGCTTTCCAGAACACATCATGTGTAAGTGTGCAGCCGGGTCCCCACTGTCCTGAATTTAAGAGAGTCATCGCCCCGTTACTTTTCTTATAGTTGTACGACCAACACCCGGCAAGTTTATAAGGTCTTTGATCTTTACGTCCTCTGGAACACAGATAGGATCACGCCAGTAGTTATTCACTAAGGACTCTAGTGCTTTGTAGGGCACACCTGGATACAAACTGTTAGCGGCAGCTACTCGTGGATCAAGGGCTGTTATCTTTTGTCTAACAACCCGAGCAGGTCCATCCTTTAAGGATCGCTTGTAAGTAGCAGCTATCACATTAGTCAGTTCATGTGGACCAGAAGCCTGTAGTACAACGAAACCAAAATCCTGCAGTCGGGCTAGGTAATTCATTACAGCCGAATAAGGAAACTCGTGCTTGCGGAATTTTCGAAACATGTGGGTTGTGGCTTTCCAACCTGTAACCGTTAGTTGGGGAGAAGCGGCTTTAGTCTCAGCGTAAGTCTCACCGCGATAGCCAGCCCGCAGTTCTCCCTCAACGAACAAAAACTTCCTACCTGGAAGTTCTAGCATACGTGCTTCTTGATCTTGCATGTGTCCTGATTTCAGGCTTGTAACAAGATCATCAGCCGACTTAAGTTCTCCCCAACATTGCTCCTGTCCATCCCAGTAAATATCTCCTTCCACTAACCGGGTGATATGTACAGTTGTGTTAGTTAAGTTGGGGAGTTTAGCCTCCAAGTATTTTGGGGCATTGCCCCTATCATCTAGGATAATCATTGTTGCTCCTTATATGATGCTCCATGCTCCGTCATCTTTAACTTCAACGCTGCCGTTAGCACCGCCGGGCAAAAGATACTGTGAACCTTCAGTTAACCCACAGTACTGTTCCCAAAGATCAAAGATAGGAACCTTGCGGACCTTACCTGATTTGAGTGTAAATTCGATAACCTCACTAGGTTTCGTGTCTTCCTCTAGCCAAAGCTCTACTGGCAGTAACGGCACACGGCTTACGTCTTTTGTCAAAGACAGTGAGTATGCTCGTACCAACCCCCAAGCCTTAACACCTAACAAGGTATTAAGCTGGAAGGTCAAACCCTTCTCTGCTTCGGGTGCATAGCCAAAAGGATTCCAGACATCAAGCAGTTCAGTCCTGTCTGCAACAGGTGAGTTACCATCTGCTTGTCTGATAGGTCTGCTTCCCGCCGTAAGGAATACATGACACGCCATGTGCGTTATCGTGTTCTTAACCACGTAGTTGTACCAGCCTCGAATTGTTTTCCAGTCTCCTTGAAAACCTTCGAAGCCACCAGTCATAGCGTTCTTGTTCTGCTCTCGAAGCTTAGCCATCTGGTCGGACAGATGAGCACCAAGCCCATCCTTGTGTCCTAGCCCAGCAAATTTTTCTTGGGCTTCAGTCCAAATGTTACCAACCATGTCGTACATAACAATGCCAAATTCTTCCGGGCAGTTACGTAGTGCTGGTACTACAAGCTCACGCTTTGCGTATTGCATCTCGTCTAACGTAGGAGTGTGCATTACGAGCACGTTGTCGGGTACACCCCCTAAGAAGGCAGCTACTCTTTTTACCTTGCCTTCTGTGTCAAAGATGTAAACCGGGTGACTTGGGTTGTTCTTAGCTATTTGCAGGAGCCAAGTGGTTTTACCGGTTTCGGGGCCTCCGATGAGTCCAACTGTTTCTCGCATGATTCCTCCTGCATTTCGTGTACTATACGTCCTAATTTAGACAGCCATTCAAAGTCCTGTGTCGGGGGCAAGTGAACCACATACCCGAAGGTACTTGTCTCAATTACATCAGCCTTTAGACAGTGGTTAATAAGTTCTTCTACAAGTTCTACTCTCAATTTTGTTACCTCTTATATAAATGGCGAAATAAAGTCCCCGTTTTCGATGGCAGGTGGGGACAAAACCTGGGCCTACGGTGAGGAGATACCGTCCATCTGGGAAACACTAGCTACTCAATACCAGTGTGTTCAGTCTGGCATTAAGCGGGAAGGTGAGCTAGTGCGTTGATTAACCTGCGTAGTTGCCCATCAAGATGTCGTTCTTGATACTGCTACCTTGTGGGCCAAGAATTGCGGGATGTGCAAGAGCGGCATCACGAAACTCACGCCCCGGGCCAAACTCATCGTACAGCCTCTTAGCTGCGGCATTAGCATCCTCTCCGCTAATGCCAGCGGGGGCCTCTGGTGGTTTGTTGCCCGTGTGCATGGCGTAAGCTGCTGCACCGTCTTCCGTTAGTTCAGCACCTTCAACGTCATGGCCCATAGGAAGCATGATTTCATCCCACATGCCAATACCGTCCATAATGAATAGTGGACGACCGTTGTCCCAAACGATTTCACCTGCGTCATCCCGCAGGTATTCGAATTCCCCGTCTTTATTCCAGAGACGACCACGTGAATCTGCCTGTTGGTTAAGGGAATCGTGGGCATCTGGGCTAGACCCGTTCTTGTGACGCTTTCGAACCGCGTAAGTTTCTCCGTCCCGGTTGCGACGAGGGACAGTGTGTTCTACGAGAAGGAGAACGTCGCCCCTCCATGACTCAAAGTCTTCGAAGTCATAGTCAAGACCTGCATACGCAGGTTGTATAGCATCGTAGAAGATAGACTCTTTACGAGGCTTCTCGGGAACAAGGGAACCGTTACGTCGTATGGCAGCACCAAACGGATAGGACTGGCTTGTTTCGTTAGACGGAAGTTCAGGCTCAAAAAGTTCAGCCGTAATCAAACGGGTTACTTTTCGAAACGTGATGTTAAAGCGGAATTTGTCACCCGCGTTGTTCGGGACTAAACCGGGGGCATCTTTGATTGTGCCTTCGATCAGCACGGTACGTCGTTCCCGGTTAAAAGTGGTGGAGGAACCGGAATCCCGGCCTCCTGAAAAAACATTTTCGCTAGTCATTAAGAAAGCCTCTCAAGCTCTGCGTCTGTCAACTTAATAAAGTCTTCGGACTGATGCTCGCGATTGTAAGACGCCAGCATGTCAAACAGTTCAACAAGTTCTACGGACGGATTCAATACTTTGGTAAGTCCGCCTAGTTCTTGGTCTATCTCGTAATAAAGCTCACCTTCCTTTACATACTTATGTTCGTTATACCAAGTTGAGGGATCAGTTCCCCGGAATCCGTAAGACTCTACGGTAATGGGGACTCTCATCTCACTGGGGACAGGTTTGTTGGCCTCAGTCAGTTTGTTTATGGCGACTAGTCGGGCTGCGTCCTCAGCCTCGATTTCTTTTCTCCGTTCGTCTGAGGGGAGGGCTCGATTCATGTTGAGTGTGATGACTCGAAGTGGCCCATGTGCGTTCGGAAACACCTCTGTAGACGCCGTAGCGGTAGTGCCAGGTCCTGTGGGAAGTTCCAAAGTTTCAACGTAGACTTCTTCAGGATCCCGATTATCGGTAGTCATGTTTCTCCTTTCGAAATGTATATTCAGATTACTCCTCAGACTGGGTTGCGTCAACCCATTTGTACTCCCCTCTTTTTACGTTGGTGGCTAATCCTTCTTTAACTAAATCTCGTAAGTACTTAAAGACGGTAGTACGAGATATGTTATTAGTCTCACCCCACTTAACAACGTCGGCTGAATCAACTTGTCCTGCTGTGCTAATCCAATTCCTTACCTTAGTACTAGCCGTAGTTTCTGGATAGTTCTGTGTGCTCATAGCCCCCGTGTCATTATCTAAGTACACGTAAAACGAGTCTACGTTGATATGACGAGAGCGGCCCTTACTCATGGCTAACTTGGCGGCTGCTGATTTACCCGGGTCATTTCTAGTCATATGCCACATGATGTCAGCATGACCTTCGATCATAACGGAACCAGAATATGACTTCTCTCCTTCGTCTACCTTATCCCCTCTAAAGTCATACTTAGGCCTGTGGTCATGGTGGATAAGAACGACTCCACGATTAGGGTGTGCCATCTTTAGACGGCGTACTCCATCCATCGCTTCATCTACATGTAGTTGATCTGATACGTTACCTCCAGACATGGACGATAACGAATCTAAAAACACTACGTCGTATCCAGCACACACCTCGATCAAGGACTGAAGGCTGCGCTCAGACCTAAAGTTTACAGACGGTGGTATGTAAGCTTTGAAGTTATCTTCGGCATTAGGCCATATGGTCATGCCGTATTCAATACGTTCTGCCAAGTCAAACTTAGACCCGTCAGTTAGTACATATATACAGCGTACTGGGATTTTGTCAGGCGTAGAGAACGCGCCCCAGTTGCCGCCTGCTGCTCCCATTATTGACATGAGCACAGCCCAATAGGTTTTACCCGCTTCGGGGGGCCCGTGGATGATTGTTAGTTGTTCCGCGTGTACGAAGTTCTGAATAACTGGCGGTGGCCCGCCTGATGGTAACTGTGATAAATCGGACAGCGTGTACTCAAACTCGCTGCTATTCACTTAGTCTCCGATAATTAGGCTTTAGGGTTTATCATTTGATTTTACTCGACAGTGCATTAGACAGTGCAACTTCAGCTAAGCATGGTTGCCGGTCTAAAAAGGGACAGTAGGTACAGTTAGACTCAGACGTTCGAGTGTCTATTCCTGGTAATGTACCAGTCCTCTGGTGTTCACGTCGTTTGTCTCTTCTTTTCTTTAGCCAGTCCCATTTCTTTTGTACTAAATCATCTGTTGCGTCAAAGCGGAAAGTCTCAGCATCACCGGGGTTAATCCAGTTAATAGTAAGATAGTGAACACGGTGTCCATAAAGGTGCATGTTCACCAGCATGTGATTCCACCATGCTTCGTTATCACGCACGAGTACATCCTCAACCGACAAGCCTGCTTCTAGATCAGCCTTCTTCAATGCAGATCGGCGTGTCTGCTTTGCTTCTACGTAAGTGTTGTGGATGTTGGCGTCTGCGCTATGCCAGATCTGGTGCTCAGCGTTCCATGTATTTTCTTCGTCAAGCCCCAGAATATTCCATTGCCAAGCATAACCATTACCAAAGAACACTATGTCGCGATCGTCCAACCTTCCCAGGGGCATCTCTCCATTTCGATCTATAGAAGCTTGCCCTTCTTTATGGCTTAGTACAGCACGACGTAAGCAACCCATGTCTACAGAGATGTGATCTGCAAATACACCGTTAGGGTGTTCAGCATCTATAAAGTTAAGTCCCTTGATAGGCTTGTTACTTTCCCCTACTACAGGCACTAGCCACTCACGGTTATCTCGTAACCGTCTCTCTGCTTCATTCATAAGCCTGCGGTGCATGGATGTATCTCTACTTAAAGAGAAACCTTCAGGGCTCTGGGCAGTCCTAAACTTGTAATCTTCTATCATATCTTCACCTCATAAGTACTCATATACTCAAACTCTATTTCTGTGTAAGTTACCTTTCCGCATTGCAAGCATGTAAAAGTCCAACCAGCTTCCGGGTCATAACCAGACTGCACATCGCCGTTGCATTTAGTACAACTGGCTAAGACAATAGGCCTCTGGTAAATAGCCATGAAGTCCTTTTCGGTGTTAGTTAGTAAAATGGGGTCTTTCGATGTTAACATATAAGTATGTCCAATGAAGAACTTAACGACTTAGTTTTAACCGATCACCAGAAAGCTTATTTGCACGAGCGTCCCAAGTATGGAACGAACGCAGCTTGCTCTCGGGCTATAGGCATACACATTAACACAGTTGCTAACTGGCGTTCCAAGTTTCCTGATTTCGCCAAGGCGGAACGCGCAATGACTCAAGCCAGGGATACAGCCGTGTTCAACCCTGATGAGTTCATTCATAATGAGTTACGTCCTAAAGCTATGAAGCGTATGGACGAAATCCTTAGCGAGCAGGTTACACCTCTTACTAAGGACGGTAGAGTTAATACAATTCAGCGTACCGCTACTGAAGTCTTGAAGGGTACGGGAGACTTACGCCCAGACGGTTCTGGCGTAGGTATCGCCATAATCATTAACCAATTCAGAGACGAGGGCTTAAAGTATGCCCCCAGCTGGCGGCGGCCTGCCGAAGTTATCGACGTTGAAGCAGTAGAGAGTTAGCGCTTCGCTTTCTTGCGTCGCTCATAATATATCTTTGCACAGTCCCTGCACTTCTTTACACCTGTTATTCTTTTGTGTCCCCTTTTACAGGTAGGCTTCATTTGATAGTTCAAAGCGTTAAGGACTCTTGTATTCATATTAAGCTTTACTCTAATCCGCTGAACAGTCCTCTTGCTGTAGCCTTTTCCCATCTTATTACTAATGGCTCTAGCGGACATTCCTTGTTCAGTAAGCTTAATAATAGTTTCTTCTCTAACACTATGTTCAAGTGCTAGTTCTGGTGAAACGTAGTTTGGATCATCGAATTTACATAACGGAAGTGGGCAGGTTAAACAGCTAAGCGATACTTCACACCCGTCGTCCATACCCCCTACTAGGTAAGCTGAACCTTCGGGCAGAGCATCTTCTCGTATTGGTTCTTCTGAAATGTTCATTATATCCCTACCCTCTGGCGTTTACGTCTTACTCTTTTACGTCCTCGTCGTCGCTTCTCTGCATCCCGCCACCAGATGAGTCTACATAACCCACAGATCCTCTCCGTAGAGTTTCTGCTTTTCGAAGTTACAACAACAGTGTGAAGTTCTCTCGAATGACCACGTTTACAGACAGGACTTCTTCCGTTTGTTATGTTTGCTCGTCTTAGTGATGAAAAGCCATAACCGTAACCTAGCTTAGTTGCTATTTCTCTAACTTTCCAGCCACTTGCAACTAGTTCTTTAGCTATGACGTTTCGGATTTCACGCCCTAGTTTCAGTTCTTCTGAAGAAAGATTTTTTATAGTCTTCAGGTTCTGTGCTTGTTCGCCCGGTAGATGACGTAATTTGTACTCTGGTTGTCTGGTGTAGGCGTACAACAAACCATACTCTTTAGCGTCTTGAAGGGATAAGCGTTTAATTGGAAGGACTATCCCGTTAGATAGTTCAATAGTCTTGTCCTTCATTACATACCCTCTTGTATACGATCACGATAAGCTTCGGCTGCACTAATAGCTTGTTCTAGCATTAGGTCAGCACAACAACACTCCTCCTCATTAACGGACTCACCATCACGGAAGTAATGAGGATAGTTACATGGGCAGTTGTTGATTACTTCTAGACCATCTTCATTTAAGAGACAGCCTTCCATATGTACGCCATCCCATTCTCTACTGAACCAACTCATGTTAACCTCCAAGGTTTTGTTATAGTAAAAATGCCTGTATCAGGAGGGGGACCTGGGAAATGGGTCCCGGGCAACTTTATTTTGGGTATCCTGAATGTTATTAAACAATAAAAAATACTCCTGTAGAGTCATAAGAAGTAGGAATCGTGGGCAACTCTAATGGCGATGTCGCTTTGAAAAATTCATTCTGGGCCACTTGTGAAAAGTTTCACCGTGATTTTTTTCACAAGCTGTTTGTGATTTTCTTCACAATCCATGCGTGAATTTTATCACAATCTAAAGCTAATCACAACGACAAAAAGCGCAATCCACGTACAGCGCACGCGGTTTATAAGTGGGGTAATGTTCCACCTCGGCGCGTTTCGTTGCGCTCCGGTGATCCTCGCAAGCCCTGACTAAGGCTTAGCGGTATATCTCAAACGCTACACGGTAAGAGCCGTATCTTATTCGTTAAGGTGCGTCCAGTGGGTTAATTCGTTAGCACAGATTTGCCTGTAAATTCGTGAGTCTAGCAAACAGGAACTAATGAGCATGTTTTTCTTAGCCACTAAGCGGCGTAATTCTTCTATTAAAGTAAGTTAGAGATTCCTGGGTATGCGATAAGCTAAGTGACGCGAAAACGGCCCCTATCCCGGTTAAGAGATAAGGGCCGCTTTATTTCCTTACTGGCTAAGGTTTATGGATCAGAGTTATGCCACAATCTTCCTAATCCAGTTATTAACTTCTATGTCTAATTCCTCAAGCATATTGTATAGCTGTAAAAACGAGCCGTTAACCCATATCTCGCTACGAGTGGCGCTATGATCGAAGTTTACACGTAGTCCCTTAATCTCTCGCCACTGGGATATCCCCTTACGGGAATAGTCTACATGCTCGGTGTAACGTGTTATCCGATCTTTCCAGATTTTTAACAACTCATCACGGGCATTTTGAATCTTAACCCTTAAGTTACCTCCTTGTCCTGCTAATTGATTAGCGAGTTGTTCAGCCCGCTTCTCCGGAGTATCGAAGAACATCATGTTAATCAATTCCTCGTATCTTGTAGCATGTTCGGCGATAGCCCGTTGCATCTCCTCATAGACCCAATCCGGTGGTTTAATGTCATAAGCATTACGCCCCTTAATAGGTACGGTACCGTTCCAACCGCTTATTACGTGGGTGCTAACACCTCCGCCTACGGTTCTAACGTACCATATTGGTTTATAATCCCCACGAGCCTGTCGAGGAAAACAGATGCTAACATAGTCAACGGCTAGATCGGCAACTTCATAGTTTAATTGAGACCAATCTCGTTGTGTATAAACACTCATACTATCTCCTATCTTAAGTAAGTAAGTCTTGTTCGTTAGTCTCTAACTTCTACCCTTGATCCCCACGGCGTAGGACCACCGTTATTGCATACTACCCATATCACTGGATAATCCGGTTCAACAGGAAATGGCCCATAAGCATCAGTAAGGTACACAAGGCACATAGGCTCTAAGTCCCGCTTTTCAACGTCAGTGAATACCGGCCTAAAGTCTGTACCACCGCGTCCCGGCAACTCTAAAGGCCAATCTTCGGTTTGTGTCACTGTCCAATAACCGTTGATTTCCGCATCTGCCGCATAAAAGTGAATTGTGTAATCTCCGAACGCTTCCGCAATTCCATGACACTCGGACATAAACTGTTGTAACAACTCACTAGATACACTACCGCTAGTATCAACGGCAACGACTAATTCGACCCCTTCCCGCTTAACGCTCGGAAGGTAGATGTTACGCCACACGTGCCGTTTATTCGGACTCATAGAGAAGTCCGACGGAATAGCAGAGTAAATCATATCCGCCAGAAGTGACTTCCAATCTACTTGTGGACGTTTTAACTCGCTTATGATCTCTTGCATAGACCCCGGTGTTGAGCCTCTACCTTGAGCCTCAGCCGTTTGCGCTGTAAGGTCAGCCCATTGCTGTTGATCGCTAACTTTGATTCCGGGATCATCGTCCTCTTGAGCGGATGTACCCCACAATTCCTCATTACCGTCACACCACTGTTGGCGTCCAGTACGAGTTTTCTTGCTTAGCTTGTTGTATATGCTTTCGGCATACTCTCGTGGATACGAGTCTAGCGTACCATCGGGCAGAATAAACCCAGATTCGTGCTTAAGGATGTAATTCACGGCGTGATCAGCTGCAACATTCCACAAGCTAGGCTTACGTTCGCCCTTACGCCATACATGACCTAGAGCACAATGTCCGGTCTCATGTGCAACAACACCAATAAGTTCATCATCGGTGAGAGTGTTCACAAAGTCCGGGTTAAAGAACAAGTGCCGACCATCCGTTGCTAACGTGCTAGTCGTGCCTTCGGTCACTTCCGACAGATCAAGGTGAAGTGCGAGACTACCCCAGAAGGGGTGCTGTAGCAGCAGTTTGGTTCTAGCACGTTCAATTCGTCTCTTAGCGTCCATTATTAATTCTCCTCAAGTAACCTGTATCAGCAATCATCTGTCGTGCTACGTGATAAGCGTAGTGTTCACGACATAATGGATATATGCCAAACGCTTCGGCAGTACTGTTAGGTACATAATCCTGTACTAAGTGCTTAACTTGATGTTTTGCTGTTCGCTCACATTGGTACGACCAGCATTCTTCCTTCATAATAATCATTCTCCTCTCTAGCCTGTCATCATCAGTGCAACGGGGCTAATCGTTACAAACCGTCCGAGGGACGGTTTCGACTAAGAGTTAAGAGTTTTCCTTACGCTCTATGGATATCGTGTAGTCGTTATTCCAACTTATGTGGACATTAGCCCCCTTATCAGCTAGTGCTAGGATTTCGCCCGGTATCGTGAAGTTAACGTCTTGTGCGTTTACCACGTTAGTTGAAAACCTGTTAGGTTGCGGCATAACCTCAAAGTCAGCCCTTAAGTCGGATTCGATTTCCATCTCCTCTTGTACGATAACCTTGTCAACCTGGCGGTGCGGCCTAGTGTTCTTACCGGGGCCGTAACCGTTATCAGTTTGTATAGCTTGTTCCTCCTTAAACTCGTTAAACAACTCGTTAACGGTTCCCTTCGAGATAGACCCACTACCGTGTATGGATACGATTTCCCGGTAAATGGCTATGGGTCGGTGTCCCAACGGTTCCATCCTAGCGATAGCTTTACGAACACTATCAGTTAGCTTGTGGTGGTGTTTTCTAGGTGCCAATGTAGTAAACTTCTTTCGTAATAGTTAATACCAAAATAAGAACAGTAATAATCACCTCCTCTCTACGGTCACTAATGCCTAACGGCGTGGTGTGCCGCACATAAGGCACTTGTACCAAACTAGGTTTGCTCCGCATCTAGAACAATTCATGAATGTTACCCTCTTAGATTCTAAGTAATCCATAAAGCGATCTTTACTGAAATTCGGGTTATCGCTTTTCAGTGCTGAACACAGACTATCAACGAATTCCTTACTCACCTCACTTTCATGATTAGCGACAACATTCGCTATTCGTATGTAATCTTTCTTAGTCATAACTATCCTTTATCCACTGGACACGACTTATAACATGATATCAGCGTGAGACTCTGCCCAATCAATGAAGCCGTCCGCTGTACGCATACCTTCTAAGTCACGCTCGATCATGTTCTTAATCATTAGAACACTAAACTCGGCACCTAGTGAGTTTGCGTAGTTTATCACGTTAGCGTATTGATTAGGTGTTGCCGCGGTAGCTACCCTTAAGATGTAAGCATAGCGCATGTCAGTACGAGCTAACTCCGGGGTTTCACCGTTAATTAGGACTGCATCAGTTGAGGGCAAATCACGTAGTGTAGTGATATACGTCCTAAAGCCCGCAGCAGTCGCGGCACCGATACTACCTGCTATCAACTCATGGCGTACTTCTGAGTCCGGTAGGTTCATTAAGTCGTTAACAAACGTCCATGTGCGCGGACACGGGAAGGATTCATCTGCATCGGTAGCGCTGAAGTCGAATAATGGGTAATCTGGGCGACTATTCGCCGCTTCACTACCGTATTCAGTACGGATGAAACTTTGGATATCGGCCTTAATACCATTACCTGCGGCCCAACGTAGCCAATCGTCACGATCGACGTCAAACTCTAAATGAGTCTGAAAACGACTACGAAGCGGAGCGGGCATCCTATGAGTTACCGCTCGATCTTGTCTCCTATTGCCTGCTGCTACAATCTGCACACCATCAGGTAACACGTATTCCCCGATCCTACGGTTTAAGATCAGTTGATACGCACTAGCTTGTACTAGTGGCGGAGCAGCGTTTATCTCGTCTAAGAACAGGATCCCAGCCCTATCAGGTAAGAAGGCTGGTGGCAACCACAAAGCCCTATCACCTTGCGGAATAGGGATACCACGTAAGTCGGTCGGGTCGAGCAGGCTAAGCCTTACGTCCCAAAGTGGGCAGTCTCGGCTATTAGCCACAGTTTCGACTACTTCGGACTTACCAACGCCGGGTGGTCCCCAAATCATTATGGGTTCCCGACTTAGTCGTTCGTCACTAAGGACGTTTATAATGTCACTAGCTTTCAATGTGGTTCTCCTTCGTTACGGGCTTAGGGTTGTACCATATAGGCTTACCTGATAGTCGGGCTGCTACTAACCTTGCAAGGTAAGCAAGATCAGCACGCCTTATACCGTTAGGATCTGGATAATACTCATAGTTATGAGTAGCGATATAACGGCGTTGATCGTTTATCATACGAGTCAACTTGTTATACCTTACCAATGAAGCACTACGATTAGCCATTAGTACTCACTTTCTGCTCCTTAAAGCATTGGACAACACCACTGGCGATGTCACACAATAATAATTTCCCGGCTTAGTGCTAAAACAGCATAGCCGACACTAGGCGTTACTACCGAAACCTGGCAGTAACGCCTAGTAGCAGCCTGTCTACCTTAGACGGTTGGTGGCATTAGAATCCCTAAGATTCTAGGTGTCAACTCTACCTCGTTAATCGTTACCTCGAGTGCCGGTTTCTTACCCTGCTTGAGGATAGCCTTGACACTAAGGATCAAGGCATTTAATTCAACCCTATCCAGCTCGGCCACTTTTCGAGTCTTATCCAGCTGCGTGGTGTGATCGGTGGAACATAGCGAATACGGGCAAGTGTTGTTAATCATTATGATTCTCAATTCCTGGTTACCTGTTAGTGTTACGAGTCTGCCAATTAACTTATAAGATTCGCCTCCGATCCTTAGCAAGTAGTGGTGTCCTACTTGTCTTAATAGATAAGGAAATCCAGATGGTATTGTGAAATATTTCACTATTTTAGTGAGTCCAGGAAAATTTCAACGCATGCTGAATATCCCCAGACGCGAGAAAATCCCGACTTGCGCCGGGATTCTCTCACTACCGGATTGATCTAGTTGGTAGTCGCTTGCTTGCGTCGTGGTGATTTGGTCGCAACCTTTAGTTTGCCGTCTTCTTCGATTTCTGCCGTGATGGTGATCTTACCAACCTTCTTAACGTATTCCTGAGAATCCGCTATGTAAGCCTCATCTTCGTTATCGAATATTCGCTGCATTGCATCGATAACCGCGTTATCGAGTGCCTGCATCACCTTACCGCGGACTGCGCTAGCCGTCTCAGCATCGGACTTATCTAGTACCTTGTCCATCTTCGCGGCTAATTCCGGGTTCTGACGGCGACTGAGGATTACTCTAATCTCGTCTTCACTAAGCTCCGGAAGCGCGTTTTCTATGTTAACCGCGTTGGGGGTGGAAGTAGTGGTAACTTCCTCACTCGGGGTTATGGCGTTGTAGGCGTTATCCATGATAATGAATCCTTAATGGATAGTGGTGATCTGGCTAGTTGCGAGATCATGCCTCAAGTATAACAGAACCAAACCTTAATCTCTACAATAACTGGGACCAATCTAAGCACGTATGCTAGTACTTTATTTCACAAGTGCCAGGTGATGTATAAAGATATGTTTATACGTTTATACGCTTTAGGCTTAGCTTATTGAGACTAGGTATCATATGCACGTATGAGCATACATTCATATAAGGGGAATTTAATACATAAAGACATGTACATACCCTTATGCACCTAGGGGGATGCTGGAAATGGCCCATAAGGTTGAGATCGGGGCTGGGGGACCCAATTTGTAAAATTCGAAATTTGACGACTTCCAAGCTAACAGGTGTGTCTTATCTGTGATACCATAATGATAGCCCACACGATGCTATTCACTGTGGCATAGGTTATAGCCCTCCCTAGTTGGCGCTGAATAGGGCCCCTATTACCCAAGAAACAGGAGAAAACTTTGGAACGTAAAGAACCAAGACTTCCGCCAGTGGAGTTAGGGCACGGCGTTAAGAAACTTGCCCGAGCATTGGCCTACAAACTGTTTAACCCTTTCTTGCCTCCACTAAGGGGGGAGTAACAATGTGGTGGATGGCACTCACAAATGGCCTGATAGCATCAGGCGTATGGGTCACATATATTTGGTTAGTCTTTGGTCAGTAAATTCAGTTTGTCCGGTGTCTCATATACATATAGGGCTGCCGGACTTGGACAAGTTTGATCGTAAATTTGTCCGTTTTGGGACTTTGTCCGGCCGGACAAACTCGGAGCCGGACAAACTTTAGCTTTGACTTGTCCGGCAAAATGACTTGTCCGGTGAAAAAACTTGTCCGGCGGACAAACTCATGGTGCTAGGAAGGAAAATGACCAAAATCGTGCGTTTTTAACCCCCAGGCGGCAAGAGTTTGTCCGGTGCCGGACAAACTTTTCGGGAGTTCATATGGCCCAGAATCCAGCGTTTGAGTCTCACATTTGGTACCAGTGGGTGGACTGCTTAAGCTGTGGAATTTCGTTCCCCCGGCGGTTCGATGGCGACGATGTGGATGATGGAATGGTGGTTATCACCTGTATGAATTGCACAGGAAAACGAGTAAACGTAAGTCGCTGGTGTCTCGCTGAAGAATTTGAAGAATTTGACTGGACTTGGGCTAATCGCCTAACAAATCGGGAAAAGGAATATTTCCAAGTAATAATGGAAACAAACATTAACAAGCTAGATGAGATCGAGTTAAGCCAAATTAACAAGAGATTCTTAAAAGGTAAGTAATGACTGATACTTTTGAGGACACGTTACGTCTAGCTGCATCCGGTGACATACTACCGGCTATGGAACAACTCCTGCGTATACAGGATAAGGATGGAAGACTCGTTCCGTTAGTTCCTAAGCCTGCACAGCTTAATTACTTCAAGAACCGCACTGAAGCGGACATCGTACTAAAAGCAGCACAGCTTGGTTTCACTACATGGGTTCAGGGGGAGTTTTTCATTGAGGCTATGGTCAACCCAGGGATGGAGGTTATCTACACAGCTCAGCGGGTTGATTCCGCTAAACGCCTCTTCGAAATCACTACCCGTATGTACCACGCAATTCCAGAAGCTCTCCGGCCTCCTAATGTGTCAGATAGTACCCAGAAACTGGCTATGGACTTCGGAGGAGGCCAAATCAGCACTATCGAAATTGGAACGGCTGGTTCAAGCTCTTTCGGGAGAGGACGACCCGTACATCGTTATCTGGCTACCGAAGTCGGGTTTTATGAACGAGAAGAAGTACTCACTATGGACGGAATCATCGCACGAATACCTTTTGGTGGACGACGAGTTGAAGAGTCTACTGCTAACGGACAAGAAGGAACTTTCTTCGAGAACTGGACAAGAGCACAAACATCCGCTAGTGACTTAACTCCGCATTTCTACGCTTGGTGGTGGGCACCTGAGTACAGCATTCCTGAAGGTACTTCCGCCTTTAGGATGTTTATGAAAGATCCAATTACTGAGGAAGAAGCGTGGCTAATAAAACAGCACGATCTATCTATAGAACAGATTGCATGGCGGCGCTGGGAGATGCGAAAACACCGCAATGTGGATTTCTTCCAGCAGGAGTTCCCTGAGTCCGCAGAACAAGCGTTCATGGCTATTGGTGACGCCGTGTTCGAACCCAGTGACGTCAGACGTCTCCAAGAAATGGCTACCGATGCGCCGGTGATGCGTAAACCAGACGCTGAAGGTCAGGATATGTTGCAGGTGTGGCAGATGCCACAGGCAGGACGGCGTTACATAATCGCCGTAGATCAAGCAAGTGGAGAACAACTCGATGACCGATCCCGACCTATTGACTATCAGGTGGCTACAGTTTGGGATGTGGGCATCTCCAGTCAATGCGCTACCTTTAGAGGACGCGTATCTCAGACTGCATTTGCAGATGAAATCGCAGAGCTATACACCGCGTATAACCAGGCCTTGGTCATCGACGAAAGGAATTTGGCCCAGTACGGATTCGAAGACCTGCTGCGACAAGCAGGAGTCCTCAACCTGTACATGCACCCAAGCACAAATCCCGGAGGATCTCCCCGCGTAGGTTGGCCTATGAACGTAGGCACTAAGCCATTGCTGGTAGATGACTTTAAGGAACTGATAGCGGCTGATGGTGCAATTACTGTCCGTAGCTCTAACTTAATACATGAAATGTTTAACTACAGGCATATGGGTACTTCCAAGCACAGGATGGGTGCAGCACCCGGAGGACACGATGACGAGCTCATAACTGCTATGATGGCGTTTGTGCCAGAAGCTCGTAGGCAAGCTATGATTCCTTTTAACGCAACACCGCGTGGTAAAATAAGAAGGGAAAGTACGCGACGTCAAGGAGTTAAGGTACTTTAATTGGCAGAACAACACGATGATGTTATACAGCGTATCGCCTCTTTAGAGAGCGATCACTCTGCTAGAACAGCAAAACGACGTGAGTGGAAGGCGTTAAGGCGAGGTTTAGATCCCAGGTTTATAACTAATCGGGAATTACAGAACCAAGATAAGAATCCTCGTCTACGCACTAATGACTCAGTAACCTACTTTGACCTGGTTGTTCACATGTTGAGCGGCAGAGCAGTCAGGTGGCAACTACCTTCGCGTGCTGGTGATAGTCCGGAAACTCAAAAGGACTACTCTAATGCGGAGTACCTGGTATCTGGAATCATACGCCAGAATAATGAGCGTTTACTGCAAAAGGGTACCCAACGCATGGAACGGGCCTTTGCTGACTCTGTATGTGAAACCGGAGTTATTGTGTACTCGTTAGCTAGTCTAGAGCGTGAGGGTACTGTTCAGTTCAAGATAGAACCTGTGAATCCGGCTAACATATTTGAACGCTTTGACGACGAGGGGTTAGCTGAGATAACACATGTATTCCCAATGGGAAAGAGTAATTTCTTACGTTGGGTAGCCAGGGAGCCGATTGCCAATGCGGAGGTTGTGGACAAGATCCGAGAGAGCAACGCGCGTGTGGTTACGGTTAAAGATTATTATGAACGGGATTATGGATCGAATGACGAAGTACTCATACGACGGGGAATAGTTGTTGATAGTGAAGTACTCCGAGAAGTGTCGGATGATATTCGTCACAGCGTTATGCCGTTTAACGTTTTGTATTCCAATGGTGAAGCATTCCCACACAGTCTACTGCGGGGCGACTCCATTAGTTCAGGTACGGCGAAGTCGATTCTAGATGCAAATGGTCGCATCTATACCGATATCAATGACTTCCTAGAGAAGCTAGACCTCCACATGGATGAGGTGCTCACAGCACCTGTAGACGAGCTTACACACGGCGGGCGGCCCGTTGCTGACCCACGTGATCTTGACGCTCGCTCCGGTGAACGTGTTACACAGCCGTATGATGCCAGCCGGGGTGAGAGAGGTCGCCAGATCATCAACATTCCGGCGTTAGATCAATCTACAAATATTATTGTTACAACTCTGGAAGGTATGCGTCAACGTGGATCAGTCTCAGACCTGCTACATGGCAACCTCAACGTTGCTTTGTCCGGGTTCGCTATCGCTCAGGTGCTTGAAGCAGCACTGGCTACTTCCGCAGAGTCACGTGTCGTTATGCAACTCGCGTATGACGATATCGGTAAGTGGATCATTGATACGTTTAGAGACAGAGACACGGGCTTCATCACCATCGGGGTAGACCCAGCGGATAGCGGAAAACGTGAATTCTTCTACGAAGAGGTGAAACCTGGGGATATGCCAGAGCATTCCTTAATTAAATCTACTATAGAACTAGCTACTCCATCTGATCTAACAGAACGCGTAAACAACGCTAGAACATTAGACCCGAGTGGTGGACCTGTTGTTAGCCGACGTAGTATCTGGGAACACATCATTCCTGATCTAGTGCCTGATGCTGCTAGAGAATCTGAAGACCTTAACGAACAACGACTGGAGCTATTGCCGGAAGTACAGCAGTTAGAGATGATCCAGGGACTTATTAGTCGGATTGCTAAAGCTGAGCTAGACGGGGATACAGAAGAACAAGAGATCCTTGAGAATATCTTGGAAGAGTTCCGTCAGTTACTTAGGCCTAACCCACAACAGCAGCCACAGGGAGTAGCAGCCGGTATACCTCCGACTAATGTTCTACCCACGGCGCAGCGGACACGTGGATCAGCACAACCGGGAGCAGTTAATAATCTCTAATGACGCAAGAACGAGATAGATTTACTAACCCAGCCGCTTATGGTCAGATGCAGGCAGAGGTACGGGAAGCATACCCAGATTATGAGTGGGAAGACCCAAGTGAGGAAAGAGCAAGTCATTTCTTTAAGAGACCAACTTCTGTTACTGAAGGAGTGGGGTCTCTAGAAGAACGCTATGAACAAAACCCTTACGATCTACCTCGTCAAGAAACAGCAAATATTGATGAACTTATAGCTATAGTTGAACGTTGGGCAAGAGCTCGCGCTATGGGGCGAGAAGATGAAGCTGATGCTTTAGAGTATTACTTAACTGGGGGTCATGGTTTTCCTCTTAGTGGAAAAGCACGAATGCAAATAGCGGGAGCGCGTGAGCAAGGACCAGGAGCAATGCTAGAACCGTCTTACGCTCCTTCACATGACTTTTCCAGTTTATCGAAGCTTGAAAAGATTCAATTCAATAGAGCAGTTTATAACATAGATGATGTGCCTACTTTTCTTCTGCTAAACCCAGGAGACGCCGATCTTAGTCAGTTGTTACGTGAAGGAACTGCTGACGACATACGTGCAGAAATAGAGAACCTTAGTGACGAAGACTTCGCTACTTTTGAAAAAGAGCAATTAGATACTATTGATACAGGTCTTTACCCGGACTTGTTACAGATATTTTCTAATACAGATCTAGTTACCAGCTTAGGTATTTTTACAGAAAAAGCAGAAGTGGAAGTAGATGACTTCTTTGATGAACCGGGCGCATTAGGACAGTATGCCTCGCTCAATGAGCTTGAAACTATAGAAGTACTGCGAGAATCTGAGGACGTTGAGTTAACGACTCGTTCAGCACTGTTCTTCATATACAAGTTTTTCCAAGCACACCCAGAGATGTCGGCGGAAGACGTTAGTATTGCTTCTTTAATTCCCGGTGAAGAGCTTCCTGAAACGTCTGCGTTATTTCTAAGAGAGTATGAGGAATTTCTTGGATTTGTTGTGGATATGGACAGCCTTTCAGAAGGAGGAATATTACGACGACAGTCAGATCCTGCAGTAAAACGTTTATTTGAGGGTCTTGAGAGTGATCTGGTTCGACAAGTAGGTAAGATTGTAACTACACCGGAATGGTTAGCGGGACCACTTAGTGCTCTTGATGAGTTTGCCCCTATTAACACTGTGACGCAATCTCAATGGGCATCCTATCTAAGCGACGTAAACCGGGAGTTGGTAGGTGGAACAGGGCAAGAAAATCAGGATCTTTTCGACTTTATTCAAAGTAAACAGAACGAGTACACGGAGGAGTACGCTAAGTCAGGATCAGATCTACCTTTCCGAGAGTGGGCAACAAATGAGCTTACTCCCGAACTACACACACGTATGGCGGATGAACAGGAGATTTCATATCAGGGATATGATGAAATAATTGATCCGATTATTCGTTCTATGTTAGGGGGGATGCCTTCTAGTAATGCGCTCGACGCACGGTTACTAATTAAAGACATGCTTATAGGGCTTAGAGGCGCTAATAATGTACTTAAGAAGTCAGATCTCTTAAAGAACTTCTTTCACAAAGAGATACGAAATAACTGGTTACGTACTTATATCGCTACTGACATAATTGGCGCGCATCCTAACGGGAATTCTATTAACGAAGCGATTAAAGCTTCTGGTTTGGACATTGTAGGGGTATTCCGTAGCTTACTTGAAGAAGATATTGATGGTGTTATTGCTCTTAATCAGACTTCTACACGATTTGAAACACAGGACGCTTTATTCGGGGCGTTAAAAGTACTATCGAGTGATGTAGAAAGTGCTATCGAAGAGCCTTATGAAGGGGAGGCTATGAACCTGGAACGAATCAGTGCGTTTGAGGGTGTGTTAAATCCTATAATTACTGAACTCGGCATTGGTCAAGTATGGGCTAGAGGCATTAAAGACGCTTACATTGACTCTATTCTCCCAGAGGGAGCTCCTCGTTTAGATATTTTGGACATAGCCTCTAAAATCGCAGATTCTGATTTTAAGGAATACGCGATAGCGCATGTAAAAGATCGTATAGAGCGAGAATTTAATCCGGAATATTCAGAAGCATTACTGGAGAGGATTGAGGATACCTACCAAGGAGATCCCTTCAAATTCTTTGCAGCTAATGAACTAAATAACGACAGTATTAGGACTATAGGAGATCTTGACCGTAGATCACAAGCCTTCGTTACACTTCCTGATGAACTTGATCTGCAGATGGATAGGATTATTTCAAGTAGTGCAGGATTCTTGCCTGACTTACCGGACACGACACAGCCTGATGTGAGAGTACTGTTGAAAGGCCGGATGCGTGAATTAGCGGCGCAAGCAGGGTTATCGTTAGAGGATTACGTTGAAGATCGTGCCTTCACCGTAGATCTGGAAGCAGAGTTTAGAGAATCTACAGAAGTATATCTTAGTCGTCTTTTCCCTGATGAAATGATGCAAGACATAATAGCTATTAACGCAGAAGGAAGTATGATTGAGTTCTTTAGCGATAACCCGTTTAGTGGGCAGACTATTGAGGAGATAACTGAAGCAGTACGGGATTTTGAATTAGATGATCCTATTCCCGGGGAAAGCGATTACTACGCAGAGAGACGTGCAAGTATAGAGGATCTTAGACGAAAAGAAGAAGAAGACGAGTTTATAGAAGAACAAGCCCGTATCCGCGCACTAAGAGATGCTGAAGCCATGCTTACTGATGAAGAGTATGAAGCAGACCAAGCACGTATAGAAGAGGATAAACGCTTAGCTGATCTAGCTCGTGAAGAGCGAGCTCGTCGATATGACTTTGAAGATCCATTTTCCAGAGCTTTCGAAAGACAAGCTAACAAATTCCTCTTTGGTCCTCAAGGACGTGCTGTTGCTCAAGACGTAGGTGGCTTGGCGTTACAGGAATTTGAAGAACGGCTAAATGTTACACGAGACAGAGTAGAAACAGACACAGGTGAACGTCCATCATTCCGACAACTATTTTCAGGAGAATTTCCAGAAGTGGGAAGTATTGACCAATATGTACAGCGTGAGTTTGATGTTGATTTCTTTACGGAGTCGGCTCGTAAATCACGACAGTCTCGTACTCCAGCACCGCGTATAGGCGTGGGCAGGCGTACAAACCAAGCTACAACACCACGATTAGGTGCAATAGGAGGACGATAGTATGGGTGGAATATTTGATCGAATGATAGGTAATCGTCCACGTCCTGAAACTTTGAGGGCGGGAGAGAGACGTGAAACTCCTGTTGAAAGCTTTATCCGAAGAAGTGGTGGAAACTTTGAGAATGTAACTGCTGCACGTCAACTTTTGCCGGAAGATGAACAGAATCAACTTGATGAACAAAAGCGCTTTAAGGAACGGCGAAAGAAGCTTCTAGATGCTGATACCGGTCCTGATGTAGGTACAGGTGGTTTTGCCAGCACTATCAACAAAATAGGCTCTAACCTTTTAGGTGGTCCTAGTGTAGCCGGTGTTCCGGTTAACCCCTTACGTCTTATTACTAACGGCTTTCATCTTTCTCAGAAATATATGGCTGAACCTGTTGCTGGGTTAGTAGTTGGTGGCTTTGTTGGGGGTCTTTCTTCTATTACACCAGGATTGCGTGATACCCGTTTTGGAGATGTAGGTAGAGACTTCTACGAAAACGTAGTGTTTGAAGGCGGGAATTTCTGGACTAACTCGGGGGACTTCCAACGAAGTAGAGACTCTTTGTTTTGGGGCGAGAAGTTCATCAGTACTATGGTTGCAGATCCTCTCAACTTCATGGGGTTCGGACTATTAGGTAAGATTCCAGTTGTCGGACGTACTGCTCTTAAGGGACGTTTCTTTAATCAAAGGATGGAGTTTTCTTTAGGTGGTATTGAGAATGGATACGTAGCTGCAGTAAACCTGCCTTTTAAGAAAGCAGGATGGGCTCTTAAACGTTTTGGTTCAGCTACACGACTTACTGAAACTAAAGCCGGTAAGCATTTTGGAAAGATAAAGAGTCGTTCTCGTAACCAGCTTGTAGCCGATGCAGGTGCACGTGCTTCTGATGTTATTCGGCGTGCTTACACAGTTGCTGCTAAGTTCAAATCGCCAGATGCAGTTAGTGATGAAGAACTTCTTCAGTTTGCTGCTGAAGCTATGAATATGTCTACGCCGTATGGTCAGCTTGCTACTCGGGAACACAAGCAATTTCGAGACTTAATGCTTGATGCAGATCCCATAAGTCGTGCTGGTATTCAAGGTATAGCTAAAGCTGCGGGAAGTGATTTGCCGCGTATTCATCGTCATCAACGCTTCGCTATTAACAATATGGTAGAACTAGCGATTAGGGGGCGTGCATCAGTTGAAGAAGTCTCTAACCGTGTTATTCGACTTGTAGGTGGGGATCCACAGTTAACCAAAACTCGTATAAAGGTAGAGAGTGCGATCGAGGCTCAAATTAAGCGTCGTTTTAAGCATGTTGAGGAGTCACTTACAAAAGTAACTCCAAACGGACTGGAGCGCAGTCTTCTTAATAAAACGATGAAGATAACGAGAAATAAGATTGATGAAAGATTTCACGAGTGGACTGACGACATGGGTAAGATTGGGGGCCTTATAAGGGGTTTCGATAACGCACAGACCGTGGTATGGCAAAACGGAATTCAGAGATTCCTGAGTCGGCCTCTTGCAACAGCTATTCTAAAGACACCAGAGTATCTTGTTTCTAACATTACTGAAGATGCAGTTCGGGTATGGACAGGACGCTCCTCGTTTGTATACCGGGGAGTTGATGAGATATCTGTGGACTTTGCAGGCTATTCCGTTTACTCCAGAGGTCTATTTCAGCAACAAAACCCAGGGGCTAACCGACTCGGCTTATTCGATGACTACAAAGAAGCTAGGGACTTAGGTCTTACAGACTTAATACCTGGCTGGAAAGGTTTTAAGCTAAAGATTAAAGGCAAAGAGTTTGAGGTTGGAGGCAAAGAAAGCATTGTTAATGCTGGTCGCCTCCTTGGAGACAAATGGTTTGAAGGCGCCAATGCGACGGCTAGTGGTATGCGTAGGGGTTACTTCACAGAGAGAAGCTATAAGCGACTTTCAGAGATGTTCCAGGACGAAATATACACACAAGCACTAGCACGAGAACTTGGCTCATTACCAGAAGTATTAGCTAATAGCGATTACGGAGCCATTGTTAAGACTGCTACGATTCGTGCTGGTCGTGGGGATGGTGATGCAGTACGCGTACTGAAAGAAGAATTAACTAAAGAGAGAATAGACCTTAAAAACTCAATTAAAATCATCGACACTATGGCTACATCTGGTGGGTTAATTCCAGAAGCTCGGTCTATATGGTATGACTGGGCACAAAAGGGTGGTGATCTAAGCTTAATTGATGATTTAGCCAAACGAACTGATCGACTTCAGTTTGAGCATTTCATGAATTCCCCTGAGCGTACTGGGATACAAATCGAAGCATTATTAGCAAGTATTAAAAACGTTGATCCAAATAACGCGACTGAAAGCTTATCAGCCCTAGCAGCCTTGGACGATGTTATGAAGGATATTATGCAGATTCCTCACAGGATTCAACGAAACGTAACAAGGCGTATTACACGAGGTGAGTATGGTAATGCTGCCAAGTTTGACCTTACAACAAAGCAGGCACTTCACGAAGCTGCTGATGAGTCTATGACAGAACTTTTTAATGTTGTAGATAGTAAATTTGACGACATTATGGACGCTGCGATGAGGTTAACGAATGATGAACCTCATTGGGCTGAGTTACATCGACAACGTTTTAATGCTATGCGAGATGCCCGTGAAAGTCGAAACAGATCAATACAAGACCTCATGTCTAGCACTAATGATCGTTCTTCTTACTTCTGGGAAGTAGAGTTTGATGATGCTGTAAAGGAGCACTGGGAGATATTAGAGGCAACAGAATCAGGGATGAAAGATCTGAATCAACAAGCTTGGCGAAACGTGGGGGCGAGAATAGGTAATGCTACAGATACCAGTCTCAGACCCCTCCCAGTTAGCTCTGCAATGAAGAATATTTTTGAGGAGGGTAGGGACTTTGCAGAACATGAACTCTCTAAAATTATCGGTGGTGATGTAGGGCAGATTCAACAGGCTATTGTAGGTGATGCTGCTCTGGGTAAAGAACAGTTCATCGAACGTGTACTTAAACAGGCTAGTGAAGTTGGTGCTGATGTTCCAGAGGTTGCTCGTGCCAAGATAGGTAGAGTTTACGATGAAGTATTGTCTAGTCTTGGTATTGATGAGAGCGTACACTCTGCAATGGCAGCAAGAGAAGAAGTTATAGCCAGCCTTAAGCAACAGTTGATAGAGAATAAGATCGCCAGTAAGTTTACTCCTGAACTGAAGTCCGACCTTGATGATTACTTGGAACGAGTTGCAAGTGCTGTAGATCACTTATCACCTACTGCTCGGGTACATATGCGACGTATGTCGGAGAAGGCTGTTGGAGAAGCAGTAAATGATCTAAAAGCAGCTTTCGTTAACTACGATGACCAAACGATGTTAGATGCTTTTATGGCTTCTATCTTTCCGTTTTGGACATACGAGTCACGACGTATTCCGTACCTTGCCCGTGTGGGTATGCAGAATCCGGTTACATGGAAGTCGTTTGGACCAGAAGGTTACTACTGGGAAAACACAGATAACGGTTACGTTCGAGCAGATATCTTAGGTATGGGTACGGAGTTCAACCTGATAGGAGGTACAGCGTTTAACGCACCTCGTAGAATGTTTAGGGCTGAATTCCCGACTCAGCATGATGGTGGTGTGCTTGGACAGTATGCCTCGGTGGAAGAGTCTATAGCTCGTTTCGGATTTTACCCAGGTCCTCACGTCAAGATGCTTACGTCTGGTGTGCTTCCGAAGGTTACTCCTGGAGCAGAACCAGAAACAGGTGAGTTCCTCCCTACGTCATACGCTAACGTAATTAACCTTGCGGGAGGTGCAGCACAGCTTCCAGGCTTGGAAAAAGCCTTATCTCCTATCAGTGACCAAGTTAACACTATTAGAGATACGGTATTTGGAGATAGATTCCGGGAACGTCAAGTTCTTAAAGAACTATGGGCTATGGGACTTCCCAGTGACCAGATAGATATTACTACTATGAGGCCACGTGCTGGTTCTATTGTTACTCAAGAAGACATGCGTGAAGCAATGCGCCGAGCCAGTGTTAAAGAAGCATTGACCGGGTTTGTAGGTAAGGTACGATTCCGTAGTGATGATGAAACACGTCTTCGTGATGCTGTTGCTGAGATTTATGAGGTAGCTGGATTACCTCGCGATATGCAGGAAAAGGCTCTAAAGGCCGGTGTACCTCGTAGTTCTCTTGTACCTTTATCCCCAAGCCAGCAGGAGATTCTAAATAACCTTCCCGGGGCAGATGAGTATCGGGCACTTAATGGTGTATTGCGTTCTCCGCAAGCTAAGGTGATGGCGGAAAAAACCTCACGTATGTGGGAATCTTATACTGCTCAAGTTGAGGCTATTGATGCACAGCAACGTGAGCTAGATGAACGATGGCTAAGGGGAGATGTAGCTCCCGTAGATTACAGGGAACTCACTAAAGGGTGGAGTACACGACGAGCTTCTGTTCTACCAAACCTAAGAGGTCGTATACGTATTCGCAATGCAGAGGGTCAGTTAGTAGATACACCGATGGACAAGATTGATGTTGTTAATCCGGTTACAGGTGAGGTAAAGACGACACGTGGGGGTGAATCTGCCGACTACTGGGATGTTCCGATTACTCCTGAAGAACACTTAGCAATGAAACGAAGGTTGGGTCGAGATGACTTTCAACCTTTGAGACACGAACTTGATGAACTTCTGGAGGATTACAGGTCTTTTGTTCCAGAAGATATGGATGGTGATGGACGTCCTGAATGGAGTACGTTCTTCCGTTCGCGAGAGGAGTTTGTAAAGAATCTACCCGAAGATGTAAGAGAAGAATTTATGGCAGCTCTTGACAGGTCTGAAGAGATAGCTCCGGGTATTCCATCACCTCAACGCATTCTTCGAGACCTTAGCGAAACTAGACTTGGAGAGTACTGGGCCATTGATGAACGTATTCAGGAAGAGCTTGGTGTAGAGAAGCTTGTAGCTTATCGTACACGGGCACGTCGTATAGGCGATGAAAATGATATGAGGTTTTACAGGGTAAACCCATTACTTCGTATGTATGACCGACGTATCCGCCAGGAACGTGAACGAGTTCGGCAAGAAGATCCAATGATTGATTACGCTCTTAATGTGTTTGGATTCACAGGATCCACACTATCGTTTAAGAACCCAATAGCTCGAGACTGGTGGCGATCTAACGGAAATGCTCCTGATCTTGGAAGATTCGAAACCTTCCAGACACGTAGCTAAAGTGTTACAATAAGGAAAGATGACAGCAATCACTTAGTTGGCTTTGGATGACCCTTACGGGGGTTCAAAGAGATTGGGAACTTATGGCTGAATTCAGCGACTTCCTCAAGATCGAGGGATTATCAGACGAAGACAAGACGTCAATCACTAGCGGATTCGAAGGTCTCATGAAAGAGGCTAACGAAAAATTCGAGAGTGACTTGTCGGCTTTGAGATCCACCGAACAAGAAAAGTCACAAGCATTAGGGCGCGAGCTCGAAATGTTAAAAGCGAAGGGCGATCCTGGAACTACGGAGATTCAGCAAACTCGCCAACAGCTAGAGTTGAAGTACGCAACAGAAGACGCTCAAAAGGCGCAAGACATTGCAGTAGCTTCAGCCCTTAAAGGCCGCGATGACATGTGGTCTGCGAGGTTATCAGCAAGCCAAGCGGGTGTGCCAGAGGCAGCCCTCGCGGAATGCGAAACGGCAAGGGACATCAGAATGGTTACGGCTACCTTTCGTGCTCTCAAACCGTCGGAAGACACGGGCAATCCCGTTCCTGGGATAGGAACCCGTACTACAACTAACCCGATGGAAGGTCGAGACGCATTGGAACAGATGACTGACTGGATGTCAACTCATATGGGCCCCATGTCATCGACCACGAGGTAAACATAAACAATGGCTGCAACTCTAGCAGAGATGCAAAGGCGCTCAACTGAAGCGTTCGAGGCTATTGTCGTAGATGAAATCATCAATACTGACCCGGTATTGCCGAGGATTCCGTTTGAGTCCCTTAATGGAACTCAGAAACGTTACCTTCGGGAATCCACCGTGGCTACACCCCAGTTCTATGGTTTGGACGAAGAGCTTCCCGAGGGAACTCCGGTAACCACAGAAGTTACGCTGTCTCTTGAGCAGGTAGGTCTTAACGCCGACACTCATGGACTGTCTGATACGCTGGAAAATGCTATGGGACAAAGGGCGTATAAGCTGAAGCAGACGGCGAAAGCCATGCTGGAGCTTATCGGTGACAAGGTGATTTACGGCAATAACACCTCTAACGACAAGGAGCCCAACGGGATTCACGCGCTGACACCCGCAGCACAAACAACTAACGTAGGCTCTTCGGCTACTGGCGATGGTTTGCACTTTTCTAATGTGGATTCGACTATCCACAAAGTTAAGAACGGAACTCCCCAGCTCTTCACTGTAACACGTGAAATTCACCGACGTATTGGTGCCTTCGTAAACTTTAGTTCGACTAACACTCCGATCCGCACTGAGAAGAACGCGTTCGGTGAGTTTGTTCGGATGTACAACGAGACACCGATCGTATGGTCGGATCGTCAAGGACAGGTTGAATCAATTTCAGGCAGCACGTTCTCAGCTAAGACTGGTGGAGCAACCTCCTCCTTCTTCATGTTGATGTTCGGTATGCCTGGTTCGTCAACTCCCGGAGTCTTCGGAGTCCAAGGTGCTGACGGGATGAGGCCTTTTGAAATCGGATGGCTTGAAGACAAAGACATCTGGCGAGACCGGATTCGCTGGCGGCTTGCGTTTGGACTTGGTTCCACGCAGTCCATTGGTCGAGTTGATGGTATCACGGATGCGGCGGTGGCAGCATAATGGCTATTGCAATAAACACCGAAACAGTAGGAAAGCGTAAAGTTACCCTTAACGGAACTGTTACTGCTTTTTCCTTGCTCGCTCATAACGGCACCAACTGGGTTGATGCTGATGCTTCGGATAAAACACTTCCGGCACAGCTTTTAGCTCTTCAGGATGGCGATAGTGGCGATGTAGTCGAAGCGGCTCCGTATGTAGTTCTCTACGATGCGGATGCTCCGTACACACAAAACGCTCTCCAGTATCTTTCTGAGACTGCTGGTGTAGTGACAGAAACTCGGCCTACAACCATTGGCGCATTGCGTCAGCGGGTTGGACACGCAGTATCTACGGACACTGTTGTTTTCGACATAGGCTTTGCTGAACAAACAGTTCCAATCACACTTCAGTTTGCTACATCAGCAGCTGCATTGCTTGATTCGGGGCAGTTTGGTGCGGCTGGTACATTAGATGCCCAGAACGAAGTAGCTGTGCTATCCGCACAACTACCGGAGAACTTCCTTTCAGTAACTAAGGCCGGTTTGGTCATTGCTGCTGAAGCTACGAGTGGTACTCCGACTATGGACATATTGATTAGTGGTGCATTGTCTGATGAGGCGTGGGACGCCAACACAGTCGATAATACTCTAGCCGATCAGGTGAGAGAAGGCTCGGCTGCAGATGATGTATTCGAGCTAGTTATCACCACTGGGTTTACCAGTACGAATGGGCTGGCTCTTAGTAAGCCGGGTTCCCCTATTGGTATTAAATGTACGCAAGATGATAGTGGTACTGATGTCTCAATGGTCATCGGTGGTTACATCACTTGCAAAGTGACTAAGTAACAACACAACAAGCGGGGGAGGGGTTGAAAGGCCCCTCCCCCTTAGTGTGAGAAAAATGGCAAGTGCAAGTACAATAGGTCGAGAAACTTTAGCCGTAGCAGCAACCGCCGTAGGCCTTGCTTCTATACCGGCAACTACGGCGGGGTATGTTCATGAAGTTTTTATAACTGTTGAAGATGCTGCTTGTCGTTGGGATATTTTTGAAGACCCCACAGCATCGCAGGGACATCTGTTAGCGGTGGGTGACAGTCTTACAATAAAGGGCGATAAAGATATTCGCTCTATCAAATTTATACGAACTACTGGCAGTAGTAGCTCCCTTGAGGTGAGCTACTACGGAGAAATAGCCTAGTGGCGGTTACTTTTTCCAGTAGTGGTTCGACAGGAACTGATCTAGAACTTAGCGGTGACTTAACGGTTAGTGGTACAACTACAACCATTAACACCGCTATTACTACTTTAGTAGATCCTATCATTCATCTCCAGACAGCTTCTGGTGGGGGTGCTTTAGCTTCTGATACCGACAAAGATGTTGGTTTAGCTCTCCAGTACCATACTGGTAGCGCAGCTAAGCAGGCTTTCCTGGGTTGGGATGACTCAGCAGGTAAGCTTACTTTTGTTGCTGATGCTAGTCTTTCTTCTGAAGTAGTCAGTGGTTCTGTTGGAACTATTGTTGCTAACTTTGAAGGTGATATTACTGGTAATGTAACCGGAACTGCAGATACAGCGACGGTTGCAACTACTGTCACGATCACTGATAACGAAAGTACTAATGAAGATAATGCGATTATTTTTACAGCAGGTGGAGATGTTGATGGCGGTAATATTGGGTTAGAGTCAGACGGAACATTAACTTATAATCCTAGTACGGGCAAAGTAACAGCAACAGGGTTTATAGGTGCTCTTACTGGAAATGCTGATACTGCAACAGTAGCTACGACTGTAACTATTACGGATAATGAATCCACAAACGAAGATAACGCAATCGTCTTTACGGCTGGTGGTGATGTAGACGGTGGAGATCTTGGTCTTGAGTCTGATGGAACACTAACCTATAACCCCAGTACAGGTAGAGTAACTGCCACTCAACTCGCAGGTACTCTTGTAACAGCCTCTCAAACAAATATCGAGGAGGTTGGAACAATCACCACAGGTGTGTGGAATGGAACAGCGATTGCTTCTGGCTATATTGCCGCTGATGCAATTACAGGTGCGAAGATAGCCGACGACGCTATAGATAGTGAACATATCACTGACGGGTCTATAGACAATGCTCATATTGCTGATGACGCTATTGATAGTGAGCACTATGCTGCTGGTTCAATAGATACAGCACATATAGCTGATGCACAAGTAACCCTGGCGAAGATAGCTAACGTCTCCGCTAATACCGTTATTGTTCGTGATGCAAACAGTTCAGGCGTACTTTCTGCAAAAGCTCTCAGTACTACTCAAATTCTTATAGGTGATGGTACAGGATTCACCGCTGCTTCGTTATCAGGTGATGCCACCATGACTAATGCAGGAGTAGTAAGTCTCGCTGCTAACTCTGTAGATACTGACCAGTATGTTGATGGTTCTATAGGTACAGTTCATATTGCTGCTGATGCCATTACCGGAGCCAAGATTGCTGACGATGCACTTGATAGCGAACACTACACTGATGGTTCTATTGATAACGCCCATATAGCCGATGATGCTATCGACAGTGAACACTACGCAGCAGGATCTATTGATACTGCTCACATAGCAGATAACCAAATAACTTTAGCAAAGATGGCGGGTCTTGCTAGAGGCAAGATCATTGTAGGAGATTCAAGTGGTGATCCTGCGGCACTAGCAGTAGGAAGTGAAAATCAAGTCTTATCTATAGACGGAAGTGGAGATGCTGTTTGGGCTGATGTTGCTGCTGGCAACGCTCACACCGGTGACACGACTATCGCTAATGGTTATGGCTTAATCGTTGGTAATGGATCGCAAGCCACGAACGGCACGATAGCGCATGAACTTCAGGTGCTTGGTACTGGTACTGCTGATTCCTCTATGGCACTAGCTCGGTATTCTAACGATACTG
>Ga0208919_1000222_pt1 | contig 41540 bp, 47 predicted proteins | sample 4_EtaG_FD_184076 | JGI IMG/M metagenome (GOLD analysis project Ga0208919, IMG submission 184076) | Marine viral communities from the Subarctic Pacific Ocean - 4_ETSP_OMZ_AT15127 metaG (SPAdes) (version 3) | ecosystem: Environmental > Aquatic > Marine > Oceanic | place: Pacific Ocean | collected... | reverse complement strand
TTTTTAGAGCAATACACATGAAAGCAGTAACAAAACCATTACCAGAATTTTCATAATAAGATTCTCTTACAGTATTACCATTATGTCTTAATTTATTATAATGTGCCCCACCTCCACCAGCATCCATATGAGTTGACATTTGAATTTCATATTCTCCATCTTTTAAACAAACAGCTTCATCATATGCTATAGCGAAATCTTTACTCATTAAATGTACGTTATCAAGTCTCCCTCTAAATTCATCTCCTATTGATTCTTGAGTTGTTGAGTTAATTGCGGTACTTTGGTTCGATAAGAAACGCATATTTCCAAGATAACTCGTATCTCTTGTGACTTCATCCCATGTTTTACCAGAAGGAGAAACTACAAGGTTAGTCTGTTCCATATTCCTGTCGCCTCCAATTAGATCCTTTGTAAATTGGCCTTCAAAAAATTGATAGGAATAACTGGTTCTGATTGGTGTTGCTATATCGAACCCGTTAAACATTAAATAATCAGTAGTGGTATCGCTAATATTTACTGTATTTAGACCAGTAATAATGCCAGAAACACTTGCAAATCCGTTTTGGTCAGTAGAAGCATGATCCATTGTAAACGATCCATCATTATCTGTTGCAAAACTACCTGCTCCAGTTGTCCATGAACTTAGAACTTGAGTGCCACTATGATTCGTACCAGAAGATGATGTAGTAACCAATGTCCCATTAATTTTAAATTGGTTTGCTGTTGATCTATTAGTAGAAACTCCAGCATTACAAACTATACTATTGCCAAAATAAGGTAGTGTAACTGATTTATTATTTGAATCAGAATAAATTCTAAACCCATGAGCATTAGTTTCAGTTGCTAAATGAGGAGCAGAAGTATAAACAAATGCAGAGCCATTATAATGTACATCTCTTGAACCACTAATTCTCCTAACTCCTTTTGATATTTTAGTTTGATCTATTGCTGTATTATTTGGAATACTAACAAAATCAGACATGAGCATGAAGTCCGATACTATACAAGCAGACTCTGGTATAGGTGGCATCTTAGGTTGGTAAAAGGTTAATTCTTTAATAGCTTGATCTGCTGTATCTGATGCCGCAACAGCCCGTACTTCTACAATATGAGTACCATATGGGAGATTTTGTGCTGGCGTTTCAAATTCTGATGTTGTTCCAGACCCATCATATACCTTAACCTCGATTCCATCAACAAACCATCTATATTCATCAACACCACCATGTGTTACAGACTTTGCTTTCCATGAAATTCCTGTACCAATAAATGTTATGTATACTGAATTGTTCGTGCCAGAAGTAGGCCCCATGAGTGCCTTGTGAGTTGAACTACCTCTCCAATTTTTAGCGGATAAGCCTGTAAGTCCGTCATCCATTACATAGGCAATATCATCGGCAGTTCCAGTAAGCATACTTGCATCTGCATAATTACCTCCTCCTCCTGTATTGGCCGCACCATTTCCGAATTCTCTCCAATGGAATGCCTGTGCGACTTCGGCTTGTGAGTGGTCTATTGCTCCAGCTTCCATTGTTGGATAGAAAGTATTATTCGCAATAGATGCATTTGCCTTTGCAGTGGCATTAGTAAGTGATGCTGAGTTTCCTATTGACCTAGCATTCGGAGGCATCATGTTTACAGAAGTTTTTATTGTTCCAGATGAATCAACCCACTTGACAACCCTACCACCATTGTAGGGCCTGTAGTATGTACTTGAGTGTAACCAGTTAGCTATACCTAATGATGTATCTGTATCTATTAGTGCTTGTACTGCGGCTAAGTTACCGGATGTGAATCCATTAAAAGGATCATAATGCTGTGCTGTTGCTGAGATAGAATGTTTCTTACCATAACTAATTACTGTTTGTGCAGGAATCTGTATCTTGGATTTATTAGCAGTTGAAGTGGTGTCTTGGGCTATTAGTTCAATTCCATATGTATAAACATATTCAGACGAGCCAGTTTTTGCTGTTATTTTTAGTGTATTTATTTTTGGTGTAGTACCTAAATCAGTTGTTAAATTTGAATCTCCATGATTTATAACTGATCCTGAGGAAACATATCTACTTCCAAGTGGTGATACTACTGATGCATCCCCAAAAAGTTTACCTGTATCGGCTGAATCTCGTTCTGTTCCTCCATTTACTGTAACACCAATATCATCACATTGATTTGTGGCAGTTCTAGAAATCATATTAAAATTATTAAAAAATCCCACAATTTCTAATGTTACTCCTGCACAATCATCAGTTCCCAAAAGGACTTCACCATGACTCCCATTCTCCATAACAAAGTTTTTTGCAGATGTTGTATAGGCTCTTATCCATTCACGACCATCAATCGAATAAACATTTGAACCTTGCGTTGCAGTCTCTTGTTCAAGTAGTTGTAATGACTTAAACATATGTCTTTGGCTTCCAAAGTAAGCACCAATGCGAGGGTCTTTTATGGGTTTACTACCTTGAATATCCGTATAATAATATTTCCTTCCGTCAGACTGTTCTGTTCCATAATCTCCAGAGTGTGATGTTGAGCCATCTAAAAGTTTCCCTGCAACAGCAGGATAGAGTACATCAAGTTTAATATGAGGAACTACCTCGCCAGCATCAGTATCTAAATCTGTTCCACCTAAAGTGGACATAAGATTAGCTATATCTCTTGCTTTTGTCATGTTTTATTCCTTTGGATTATCTGATTTAACTTTTGCTATTGCTTTGTACCAATCTCCTGTTTTATCAAACTTGCCAGAAGTCATATCGTGAAAAAGTAGGTCTAGCTGTTCACCTAATTGTGGATATTGCCTATCACGTTGGTATTTATTTTTTTTATATTCTTCCACCAGACGTTCTTTTTCAGTTTTAATTTCTTCATCTGTTGGTAAACCAGTTGCGCCATCTTTCCATTTAACTTTTCCATCTTTTTCAACTACTAAATATTTATCTTTTGCCAATTTTATAACTGCATCTATAAAAAAAATGTGTTCAATATTTGATGCGTCTTTTATTTCTCTTTCTTTTGACATGTTTTATCCTTTAATATTTTATTCAAATGCTATCCATGTAAGATGTGTAGGATAATCCCCCGGTGAACCATTTACTGCCCTAGTAAGAGTAAACCCATCTGCATCAAATGAAGTAAAATTAGTATTTTGGTGATTTGTGTCATTCCCCGAAGCTGATCCAAAACCACTTGCTACAGATGTAGTTGTATAATAATAGTCATCAGCAAATGCTATTGTTCCTAAAGCAACATTACCATCATCATTCCCAACACCTTCATTGCTTGCAAACCCGATTGATGTGACACCTCTTCCATCAGCCGTTGTCATAAAACATAAAAGTTTGCTGGGTTTAAAACCAAGACCTGTTTTTGTTACAGTTCCACTTGAATTTCCAGCATAATGCGTTCTGCCAAATTTAATTCTTGATCCTTCTTTTGCACCAATAATTCCTGACTTACTTCCTGTTCTTCCAATTAATCCTGACATATTAACTCCAATCTTGGTCTATGTATGAACAATGAACGTCAAAATTTCCTGAACTACCTCCTGTTTCTCTTATGCAAAGCTCAAGATCACCACTAAAGACGAATTTATCATTCCACACAAAAACTCCTTTTGCACCTACAGCTAAATCTTTGTAAAGATATGTATCCGCAGTAGTATTACCACTTCCTGCACTATTTAATGTTAGTTGAAAAACAGCATCAGTAGCCCCATCAATTTCTGTAATTATAATTGATAGAATAGTATAAATGTGATTTGCAACACCATTTATAAGAATAAAATTATTAGTCGATGCCGCAGTACCCACACGGCTTGAATATTTAAGAACCTCTGTTCCTGATCCACTTGGTATAGCCATACTATCCTCCTAATACCATTGCTTGATGTGTTGAACTTTGCATAAATGCTCCTTTTTGTTTCACCTTAGTTGTTGTTGATGTTTCAAAACCGCCATTAGCTGTAATTGAACCTGTATGAGTAACATTACCAGAAAAAGTTCCTCCAGAAGCAGGTACAGTATCAGCAGGACTGAACTGAGAAAGTGCAACAATGTCTACTACATCACTAGCAGCTAATGCAGCTAATCCTGATATAGTTGAACCATTTGTGGCAGTAAAATCTGATCCAGAAACTAACTTGATTCCATTTAGGTAAACATCTACTTGTCCTACTGAATAATTAATGGCTAATCCATCTGTGGCATGGGTAACAGAAGTTTCTCCTCCTGATGCTGTAAAAGTAAACCTTTCAGCTTCTCCTTGACCCGGTGCTTGTCCTAAGTAACTCATGTTTATCCTTTTGTTTCTTCCATTATGCTCCTATTCTAAACCCTAGAAATCTATTTGTTGCATTTTGTTCTGTAGCAGTTGAAGTTGTGTTACCATATAAATGACCAGTACCATTCATACAACACTTATCTGTTGCTCTCAAATAAACCAACCATGACATTGCACTAACTCCATAACTTTCACCTGCATTTGGATCAATAATTAAGATTCTGCCGGGTTGTTTTACATAACTTGTATTTGCGGCTGAACCTGCTGGATCAGATATTTGAAAATATAGTTCTAATCGTTGAGTTTCTTGTGCTTTTTGACCAGCAACTGTAGTTACAAAGTACCATCCTGCTTTTGCAACCGTAACAACTCCTGCACTTTCAGTACAATTACTACCTAATTTATGTGTCCAATCATAATCAATGATTGTTTCACTCGTATAATTTACAACTGCCCCTATTAATAAATCCCATGAGTCAACATCTACATCAATATCTTTATGGGCATCATCGAAAACAACTGCACTACCTAATGTTCCACCTCCTATAGTACCTGTAAAGGTAGGACTAGCTATATTAGCTTTTAAATCTATCTCAGCTTGAGTTGCAACATCACTTGCCACCTTTACTGCTGAAATACTTCCGTCTGGTATATCTCCTGATGTTAGTGGGGCTTCAGCACCTTTCCTTCCTAAATATGCCATATTATGAACTCTCTAGATAAGACATTACAACATTGATCGAATCTGCTACATTTGATCGTATTTTTATTTGATTACCACTAGAACTATTATGCCAAAGTACGACTTTTTGATCCCCTCCCACGACCACCAAAGAACCGCCCACTGGTATGGGGGCATCTTTGACAATATAAGTTTCTGTTGAACTAAGAAACATTTTAACTGAAATATTTATTACTTGAGAACTTACATTAGCGACTGTCATCCCTATTATAGTTTGGGTAATTGAAGCACTCGCAACAGCAGAACCTACTGCATGATCTGTGTCTGCTGCTAAAGTTCCTTGAATTGTTACATTCTTAAAAGCATTTGCCATATTTTATCCTTTAAATTTGTTAAATCACCCAAGCGCAATAGCCATGCTGATTGCCGTACCATTTACTTCTGCCTCAGTCTGACCTTCTGTTACAGTTGCCCATGAAGTTCCATTATAAACTTTAAAAAGATTGTTGGTTGTGTCACTCCACATATGTCCTTCACTTGGAGAACCGGGGGCAGATGCAGCAATTTTATACTCAACCGCATACCTATTAACATCTGCTATACTTCCTGAAACAGTATTAATATGCCCTTGATCTGTTGTAGTTGGAGTTGTTCTTCTCCAAGTAGTATTACCTAAATCATAGACCATTAACACATTGTTAGTTGTATTAAAATACAATGCTCCGTCAAGTAAAGTTGCTCCATCATTGTCCTGAGTAGGATCAGAAGATTTTGACCCTAAATACCTGTCATCAAATTGATCGTAACTAGCTGCTGCATTAGTCTCTGAAGTAGCTGCTGCGGTAGCTGATGATGCTGCTGATGTAGCAGAACTGGCTGCTGCCGTGGCTGAACTTGCGGATGCTGTAGCTGATGAGGCTGAAGCAGTAGCGGAAGCCGATGCCTTTGCTGCATGGTGCAAAGATGAATAACTAGAACCTGTTACTGCGGAATCCTCTGCCTGTACTGCCCAATCTTTTGCTGATCCTACTGCTACTGTAGTCCCAATTGCATACTCTTTAGCAGAATATTCACTAGAATCAGCGGATGTTTCTGCATCTACAACTGTAGCATTTTGTAAACTCGCCCAGCGTGAAGCAGTTGTCTTATGATTGTTCGCTGTGTCCTTGTATCCTAAAGTAGCTGCGGAAGCTGCTTGAGATACAACTGCATCACCCCAGATAATTACATTGTTAGTCCCTGAAGCCGGGGCAGTTGTGAACGTGATGTTATTTGCTCCCCCGGAATTGGAAATCGTGTAGAGATTCGTTGCAACTAAAACTCCAGAAATAAAAACCTGAATGTCTGTTACATCAGAATATTTGTATCCAGTTGCAAAAACTTTGTTACTGCCATCTCCTGAAGCTGTATTAACCGATGCTCCTGTAGTCGAAATGGCTGCGTTTGCTATTAATGTCCAATTGGCTGAATCGGCAGAAAAACTCGCTTCTGATGTGAAAGAGGATGTTGCTGTAAGGTAAGTTGAATCATTGTTGTTAACTATATCACCAGCTACATACGCTGTGGAGGCTGCCCAATCTCCCTTAACATTAAATCCATTTCCTGATGCTCCAATTAAGGCTAAAGCATCTTGGTCAAATGAATCTTTATGGACTGATTCGTTCTTTAACTTGCCGTCATCTCTCTGTAAAAGAGAAATGTTCGTGTTTAAATCATCTGTATTCTGTTTTAATTCTGTGAATTCTGTGTCGAACTTTGACCCGATATGAGGGTCTGAGGGATTGGTGGTTGTCCAATCATTAAACGTGTTAGTTTGATTGTATTGCCGGGGTTGTGCCATAGAAATCCTTCGTAGTTAACAGTTTAAAATTAATTTTAATACAAATCGACTTCTGTTAATAGACCTTTTTGTATTTGGGTAAGTTTGTTTTACGGCAAATTTTTATGAGGGCCTAATGTATATGCGGGCAGAGTCGGCGGGTGATGGCAGGGGGTGGGGTCCATCCTAATAATATCAATGACTTACAATTTTATATGTACGATAAAGAAACAACTGGTACATATAAATTTATCAAAATTTACTTAATTAATTCAATACTTTACCATCAATAATTGGCTCATTTTTAGTAGGGATTTTATCAATTTGTTTAGCCATTGCGGATTTTGTTGACTCTAAAGTGTTGATTAATCCGGCGAGTTGATCCGGTGACATTTCATGCAGGGCCTTGCTGTCATTATCTTTTGTGCTATGCTTGCCGATCATATTGCAAACCTCGTAAACCGTTCGTACTGCTGCGATTCGGCTGCTGCTGCTTGCTTCTTTATCCTCCAAAATGGACCGCAAGGTAGTTGTCGCAACGCTGCATAAATCCGTGTGAAATAATTTTTGCCGCTCTTGCTGGATTTTCGCAACAATTCCGGGTGATTTCATCAAAGTATATCCAGACTGCGCCGGGTGTGCATATCCCGCAATTTTAGCGGCCTGAGTCTGGTTTTTCCCATTGACTATCGCTTCAACGAATGCTGCGGCCTGATCTGATAATTTTTTGCTTGCTGGTAGCATTATAAAGTGTTGATAAAATGTTGATAAAGTGTATTTTTACAATCCGTATAAATCCATAATATAACATAACTTTTTCTGTTTCAAGAGATAAATTGTATAAAATGTACGGGGGGTACTGTTTTTTTCCGGGGAAATGGGGGGGTACTGTAATTTATACAATTTATAAAAATATATATAATATTATATTATAATACACTGTAATCCTTACCTTTTTCTCCTCTGATAAATTGTATTTTTATACCTACAATTTAAAGTATTTTAATACAATTTAACTACCTAATTGATAAGATTGTCAACAAAAAGTAAAATAAAGTTTGACAATTGATAAAATATCCCTTACTATTGTAGCACATTCAGCAAATCAGCTTGAATGTCCGGGCCGCAACCCGGTTTTGAAAAACTCAAATAAAAGGTACAAAATGGCAATACTAGCAAGAGGGACCAATCCAAAAACAATTAAGTCCGACAACCTCGGCCAATACTTAACAGGCATCCTGTATTTGTCCCCGGGTAAACTATCAGGAAAAAACTTCTGTCCATACGCAACCCTTGGATGTTTGAAAGCGTGTTTAAATTTAGCAGGACGGGGCCGCATGAGTAATGTACAAAAGGGTAGACTGCGTAAGTCCTTACTCTTTTTAAATGACCGCAGCGCATTCTTTAAAGAATTAATCAAAGACATTGAAAAACTGATTCGTGATTGTGAAAAACAAGGCAAACTCCCCGCAGTACGTTTAAACGGGACCAGTGATCTGCGCTGGGAAAAAATAAAGTTTGAGGGACAGACTATCCTTGAAAGATTCCCGCAAGTCCAGTTTTACGATTACACAAAAAACCCTAACAGGTTTAAAGACTTACCCGCCAATTATCATTTGACTTTTTCCTACAATGAAGATTGCACCCCGGCAGATGCTCGCAAAGTATTAAACAACATGGGGAATGTTGCTGTGGTTTTTCGCAATGCGATACCCAAAACATTTTTGCAATGTTCACCATCAACAAAATATAAAGTAATTGACGGTGACAAACACGATTTGCGCTTCCTTGACGGGGCCGGCGTGATTGTAGGATTGACCGCAAAAGGCCCAGCAAAAAAAGATACAAGCGGATTTGTTGTTGACTGATTTAACACACTAACCCGGCCCGCTTCAATGCGGGCCACAGACAAAACGGTACGCATGAAAGTAGAATCAATGAACCAAGGCAAAAAATACATCCTGTCAAAGCGAAAAGGCAAAGGTGCAGGATGGTTGCTGCTAAGAGTAGCAACAGGCAAGACGGTTAAGATAACGCAGAACATGGTTAACAAGACATTAGAAAGATTGCAGGACGGGGAGCATATCCCATTCCGCAAGATCAGCTACACAGTAGCAATTGAAACGGGCGTAGTTGAAGTTTTGAAAAAGGAAGACTTTATTAATGTAGATAAAGTTAACAAAGTTTACACTCTAAAGGATTAGGACGGTACGCATGGAGATTGTAATAAAAGAGAAAATAGAATACGGGACCGCAAGATATTATCCCACTAATGAACTAGGTAAGAAGTTCGCAAGTTTGTTAGGGAAAAAGACCTTAACGCTTGAAGTCTTAAACTTCATCATTAAAGACTTAGGCATCGAAGTAAATTTTAAATCCACAGATGTTTTGGATCAACTCTTTAACTAGACAGGACGGTACATATGGAATATTTAATTTTTATAATAGCAGCAGCGGCAATGTCAATCATAGCAACCTTGTTGCTGCATTATGGTTGCTACAAATTGGACCAAGTCCTGCTCCGGCGGGAAATTGAAAGCCTCCGGGCGGAATTTGATTTTAACAATTTAAACGAGGGATAACATGAACAAAAAAATGCAAGCGGCATTCAATCAACTTAAAAAAATAAATGCGCCTGTCTCTAAGAACCACGACAACGCAGAAAGTTTTTTGATCAGCGCAGAGAGTAACGAGAGCGGATATTGGGCGGATTATTATGCGGAATTTGCAGAACCGCCCGCACAGTTTAATGACCCATATATTAGCCCTATAATTCTAGATATTTTAAAAAAATACAAACTAGATTACGAATGGGAATCTCCCGGCGGTCTGTCCGTCTGGAATGACTAATCAATTCTTTCTGTCCCCTGAGTGTCGCAGGGGCCGGGCGGATGTTGATTTACAGCATCAATAAGTAAACCTAAACGGAGAGTGCTATGTCTTTAGCAATAAAAAAAGAACTACTGAAAGCAGGGTTCGAGGATGAGATGGAATATCTAGGAGAAAATCCCTTTGATTTTAACGGAGAGATTGAATATCAAGTTATTCATAACTTCAAAGGAAATGATGACGGGATTGGTCATTTGCAAATCAAGGGTTATAAGGATTCAGATGAAGTGCAAGTCACTATCTTTACTGGGTCCGGGTATGAATTATTAATGGGTTCATTTGATGGAGGTACATATGGAGAATGAAAAGGTTTTACTCAAGATCAAAAAACTGTTGGCATTATCCAACAGTAGCTTTGAGGCAGAGGCTGCTAGTGCAGCAGCAAAAGCCTCAGAGTTAATGTTAGCATACGGACTGCAAGCGGACCAGTTAATCTGCGAGGCAGGAGATGAAGAGAAAATAGAGCGGGATATGTTTGTATCTGAAAAGCAGGATGTGTTCTGGACAGGGATAATTGCAGGGGCATTAGCCGATTCTAATATGTGTGATCACTGGTTTCAGACTAGCCATAGAGGGTCTAAAACATCGAGAATGAAAAGGAATATTGTCTTTGTTGGGAAACCTTCCCGCACCGTAGTCTGTAAGGAGATTCTACAGTACCTGATAGGTGCGGTGGAGCGTATCCTTGAAGAGAAAATCAAGGAAGCAAAAAAGGACGGTGTAATAATAGACGGGGATGAAGTCTATCTAGTCGAAGACTTTGAACGCAAAGATTGGCTGCCCTTCCGCAATGCCTTTAAAAAAGGTGCGGCGGAAACGATTGCAGATCGTATCCGTGAAGAGACTGCAAGGCGTAAGGCGGAGGGCATTAAGTCTGAAGACTTACAGGTCAATGCACTTGTGGTTCAGGATGCATACAAGGTTGCATCCAAAGAACTGGAGGTGTACAGGTCCGATATTAAATTTGGATCACACCGTGGTTCAAGTGCGGGTGGTTCAATGGGCCGGGGATTGGGAAAATCTGCGGGGAATTCAATCTCACTGAACAAGCAGGTTTCGGGAGGCAGTCAGAAGTCAATCGGAATGTAGAAAGTGTCCCCGGCAGATCGTACCGCAAGCATGACCCGCCGGGGTTGAAAAACCCAACTCGGTACAAGTTGGACTTATGATAATAATTAATGGAGAATAATATGTCAAACAAAAAACTAATTACTTTACTTCAACGCTGCGAGAATCACTTATCGGATTACACAGAGTTATTGAACCAATTGGAACTTGGGTCAGTAGCAGAGTCTGACAGGGATGAAGATTTGGATAACTTAACCGATGAAATTAATTCAATCTTAAACAAGGAGGACGTATGACTTGGATAGAAGCAGTTAAGAAAACAGCAGCAATGAGTCAGGGCCGGGGTAAGTTCCGTATGAATAAACGTGAGGTTGTCTTGGATAAGTTCCTGCTACATTGGCTTGCCCAAAAAATTGGTACTTATTCTTATAGGTACAGGTACGAAAAGGTTAGGACTAAACTTGATAAGTCTTGGCCAGTTGGAGAACAAAAACAATTTTCTAATGATTATATGCTGAGTAGGTTAGTCGATTTTCTTGAGATGAAACACTACGGTAGGTATATCACCAGAGAAAGAGAGAAAGAAAATGAAAACTAAACTAATAAGAATCAATCCCGTACTTGCTAAAAAGATGCAGCAGAAATTGGATCAGCATCGAAAGGACACAGGATTATTTAAAGCAGCTGTAACTTATGTGAATGAGTTAGTCGAAGCTGATTTGAGGACAAAATCCTGAAAAATGGATGTCCAAACCACCCCTTCCTGCGAAGGAAGGGGATGGCCCCTAGTGTTTGTACCTTCCTTTTAATAAGAAACTCCACAAACCACCACCACAAACTTTTGCAGCAAATTGTGCCAGAATTATTTCAGGCATGAAGATTCCGAAAGCAAGCGTAGGGAAAACGACTGAATCAATAGCGGCCCCCACCATATTGGACCCGTTACTACGCACAATGAATTCTTCATCCATTAATTTTGAATAGACAAAGGCATCACCAAGTCCAGCTAAAAGGAAAGCAGCTGCGCTTGCCAATGCGATTGGCAGCGCATCCAAATTCAGTGCAATTGTAATTACAGAACCTCCGCAGATTAGAACAAACATCTTTAGCCACAAGTGTCGGCCCTCCCATTGATCATGTAACTTATCCCGAAGGGTTAGGTCAAGGCCAATTAGAATAAATGCATTAAAGATTGATGCGGCGGGACCAAACCAAAGTAGGGTAAGATTGGCCGCAGTTATTGCGGCTAAATAAATTCCGATTGCTATCATATTAACTCCAGTTGAATGGGTTTAGATTTGTAGAATGAAGGGGACTGCCCTTGTTCTATTTTATCTGCGACTAGCGTTGCCCTTGCAGCTTTACTTATTGGCGCATACGGATAACCCTCCCATTCGGAATTGAATGTAGCTTTTCTAGTTGCAGTTGTACTATCCCCTGATGAGAAGGGGAACGCTCCCACAATCTCCGGGTCTAACATTCGTAGACCGTGGACCTTCATGCGAGGTACACCGTCAATACATATATGGTTAAATATTTTTCGCATCTCATTCCAGAAGAGCAGAGACTTTAGTTCGTACCCCTTAGTAGTCCCGATTGCGATCCGCTTGTAACCCCGGTCAGCGAAAGAGTCAATCCGGGCAAGTGGTTCGCCAACATGAAACACCGGTACACCCCCGGGTAAAGCCTTATCTAATAGAATGTCATTCTCTTTAACAGTCCCGCCAATTACATCTGGGATTAGATAGAAGTCGAAGCGGGGATGGTTCACCCATTCAGAAACGAATGAGTAGAATTCCTGCCAGTTAACATCTTGCCCTGACTTCCAGAAAGTAAATGCTCCATTGTCTATACAGAAACTGCGGCAACATTCTGTGATTGGTATATGGATAGGGGAATAACTAGGCCAAGACATCAGTGCGTGTCTTCCCCGGTAAAAGATTACTTGCTGTTCAGTTGCTCCTGAGAGTGGGGTTCCGTGGTAGTGGATCATCCAACGTAGTGCCACCTTTCAACTGGCTTGTGAGTATTTTCAACAGCCGACTTAACACAGACTACTAGACCACTGTCCTGTAAGTCAGACAGTATCTCCTTCCTGTGACGGGAGTTATTAAGGTAGCGTGTCCGCTGAGTCAGGACAGTAGAAGTAATGCCGCCTTTCCCTGCATCACGAATTATCCGCTCGACTTTCTTACTCAATCTTTCATTCTGATTGTCTGATAAATTCTGATTGATACTTACGATTGCTTGATCTGTTAGGAACCGCACCAACTCACATCCATACTGTGCGTGTTCTAGTTCGATAGAACTTTTCTCATCACCGACTGCGATGATAAGGGCGATCTTCTTAGCATACTCAGTCACCCGTACCCACATTGAACTTGTGACTGTCCGGGCATCAATCATCTTGGTACATTCATCTTCAAGATTCTCAAAGCAAATGAATGCTTCATCAGAGTAGTTGAGAATGATAGGCTCCGGGTGTCCTTGAACCGGGACCACGTTGCCGTGCTTGGTTGAGATGGGAGTATCTCTAAAGGTTAAGGCTTGATCTATTAAACTCTTTGGAAATTTATTTAGTATCGGCGGGCGGTGTCGCTCCGGGCGTTTGTCTGGAGTCTGGAATATCAGGAAACGGTTCATCGAACCGTCCCTTATCTTGCCTGAATTCAATCCTTCCCAAAAAGTATCTGGAGTTGAGGAACCTAATACACTAAGGCAAGGCTGGTCAATAGAGAATCGCTCATCCTCTTGAGCGGCACGGTCTAGGGGATAGTAGTACCCGGTGGATGAAGTGAAGACTTCCATCAAGGTTGAGATTATATCTGCTTGGTATCCTGTTGTCGTGGCCATCAGTTGTTTGAGGTACATCCCAAACTCATCGATCAGGAAGAGGCAGCTGGGCCGCCAAGTTATTAATCTTTCGATAGCGGCTCGGCTTGTGACTTTTTCTGAACCGAACATTCGCAAGTCATGTTCTTGATCAAACTTTTTAATAACGTCCCGGGGAAATTGTTTCCCTGATCCAGTGGGACTAAGCAGAGAGATGAAGAGGTTCGATCTAGTATTCTCTTCTGTCCTGTATTTCCTTCCGATCATCGCACCAGTAAAACAGAGTGAAGCTGCGAGTGAAATGATTGGTTGCTTGAATCTTGAGTGTGCAGTCTGGAAGTCTGCAAACTGACCAACGAAACCCGGAGGGGTAAAGTACCCGGAGTGGAGAGTCTCCGGGTCCGGGTTCCGTTGAATCAGAACTGGTGGTTTGTCTAAAACTTTGTGAGTGCAAGGGTCTTTGGCATGGAAGAAGAGAGTCTGGAATGTTATCCGCTCACCCTTCCAATCCTTATCAAATGAATCCCACTTGTATCTCAATTCATTAGGCTTACACTTTGAACTTTGCTTGGACCAACTGGCAAATAGTTTAAAGCCTTCTTCCCCTAGTCCATCCTTCAAGGCCATTGCACATTCGGCCCAGACTTGATAGTCTTCCGCCGGGATTAGCTTTAACGCTTCAGCTGCACGTTCATAGTCTTCTAACCTGTAAGTCTCTTCTGACTTAACATCGAATAGGTCCGGCTCTTCAGTCAGTAATGGAATAGGAATAGAGTTGCGCTTTATCTTAGCATCGGGGTCATAGCTTTGGAAGAAGAGTCTCGCCACATCCTTGCAGCTTTTGTCCAGTGTGAGATTGTATTTTGTTTTGAAATGTTTCTCAGCTGCATAGAATGAATCCTTATGCTTGGTAGCATCAGGGATTACCCTGATCCAGAGTTTAACCCCACGCCCGGATGGACTAATGAAAGCAGCTGCAACGTGCGGGTCTTTGAATAACTTGTCACGCAAAGTTTCAACATCCTCTGAACCATCTAAATCTTTATCATCCAGATCACCTTGCATCAGTCCCGAATACTCTTGAAGCGTTTCGATTTTGCGATTCTCAGTCCGGCAACTGATGGTGTAGCAGGGTAGTGATTTCTTTAGTAGATTGTATTTGTCCTTGTCCCCTGATTCTAATGCCTTCCGGCACGACTGAATGATTGACTTGTGTTTGCCATCTTTTATTTCTGCGAACACTTCCCCTATGTCCACAAATACGGGGGTCTTATGCGACACCCCATGAAAGTAACTTATTTTCATATCTCTCCATAGATAATTATTTTTTTTGTTTGCCAGTAAATTCATCAACAGACATTTTCCCTTTGGCTTGATTACATTGCCGACAAGCCAAGACTAGAAACTCCTCTGATTTAATTTGTTCGTAACTTAATTGTCCCCTCGGAACCGTATGATCCAATGTGAAGTCATCGTCTACAGATAACTCTTTTGAACAGTAGGTACATGGGGCGGTGAAGGGTGGTTTTTCATTCCGTGCCTTCATCCAAGTCCTGATATATACGCTTCTGCTGTATCCACCTTTACGGGGAATACCTTCTGCGATTAACTTAATTGAACGTGCCTTCCGTTTACAGGATAGTCCACAATACTTCTGAGTTGAAACTTGTCGAGGTATATATTCCTGTTTACAGATAAGGCACGTTTTCTTTTTAACTTCAGGCACTAGAATGGAATATCATCTTTTGGTGTACCTGATTTCAGGGCAGAGTTAGGTAAAACAGAATACGATTTAACATCGTTACTATCTTCATACCCGTTTGACCCTTTGCGTATCGTCAGCGTTGCTTGCACAGGGGTGTTGTGCAGTTCAGCGGAGTCTGTAATCTTCACCTTCCCACACGCTCTAACAAGACTAGCCAATTGGCGTTGTGCAATATCAACAGCTGTTGGGTTCTTGTTTTCTAGGTTGAGATTATCAAAAATCTTACGGCCCTTATAAGGTCCATCAACAATCGATAATTCTAAATGTAGATATCGTCCATCTCCCGCTTTTGTATCACGGAATTCAGAGGAGTCTACGATAACCGGCCAGTTCCCCGGCGGAATTGGTTCAAAGCTGTCCCCTGCTGGAGCAGCAACTGTACTACTATCGAACATTAGTTCCATATCATTTACCTGTTTTTACCTGTTTCTTTTGGGCATTATTGCCCTCTGCCCTCGCTGATGCGACAGCAGCTGTGAAAGCATCCCAATCCAAGGGCAGACTTTCAGGCAAAGTCATACGAGACTTTGCTATAAACGTAGGTTGCTCTCCGAAATGGATTAACCTACGGTTAGTTGTGATTGCCTTGTACTCTGGCGTTCCAAACTTGTCACCAGTTTTACTGGTTAGCACCTCACTCGCCACATACCCCAAAACATCAACCCACTCGCGAATCAATGAACGACTGTGCCGATTAAGTTTTAAATCGTGACGGTCAAAGCTGTTATCTACCATTGGGTCTTCAAATCGAATAACCTGAGAGTGACTGATTAAGACTATGTTCAATCCAAGTTCTCGGAGTTTATCCATCATGTTTAAAAACTCGGTCCAATATTTTAGGACCACGACATAACCCTTACCGTATCCGGGCTGCTCAATTGTAGACCAACCATTATCTTTACAAGCGGCGTTGAATATCTTGCGTTCCAGCCAATCGATACTATCTATGACTAAAGTATCCACACCCAGTTCCTTGTAGTTCTTAAACGTGTACCGTCCTGCATCCATTACATCGCTAAAGGAAGCATCGACAAGATTGATCGACTTACAATCAATCTCATCTAGTCCACCCTCTAAGTCAAAGAACAACCCGTGCTTTGCCCAAGTGGATTTACCACAACCATCAGAACCATAGATGCAGATGCGTATCGGTTTTACTTTCTTTCCATTTACTATAGAAAATTCCATTCTTGCTCTCCTTTATTTATTTATAGGTTCAAGTTCAGACTGAGTTACGGCATAACAATTACCGTATCCAAAGTCTTTTAAGTTACCTTCGAGAAGAAGGTCTTCCGCCCATACTTCCCCTACAATGGAGTAGCTGGGAAATTCGCCAACCACCAAGACATATTTGTCTGGTGGTTTTTTAACCTTACGCAAGGTGGCGATCAGGTGTCCATTCCTATACTTCGTAGACTTAACATCCACCCTTACGCCAAGGCGTGAGATACAATCAAATGACGGCATCTCAGGGGGGTCTGTTACCATGTCTACATAAATGTTCATCAACTTACAGTACGCTATCTCAGCTGCCATTCCTTCTAAGTCAATGTCTTCTGATGAATCATTCCCTACTCTCAAGTCCTTCACATTATTCTCCCGGCTGGTTACACTCCTTGCCGTGGCTAAGAACTTTGCCAGCCGCTGTTCGTTTTCGTTAAGAATAATTTCGTGCATTAAATAACTCTGAAGGTGCGTGAGTGCGACTCCTTTTCGTACTGCGAAATATCCTCATACTTTGCCAGCGCAGCTTCCATTCCTTTCTTATCCGTTGTCTTGCGAGTATGATTCCGCCAAGTTATAAGGTTCTCCCCAGTCGCATCAACCAGTTGTGTATGTGTCGTCATGTGTGACATCATTTCAGTCGCCACCTTTTCCCGTGTCACCTTCATTGCCTTAATATCCTCATCGTATTGCTTCAGCGCAGCGTGGAGTTGCGTTAAAAAGGGAGTCGTAACTAGGACAGAATCTTCCGTAGCTTCGGGGTACTGAAGTAAAGCCTCATCACTGCTCTGCGGCGGCGGTGTCTGACCACCTTCTACATAGTCGTACCAGAACTTCTTCTCTGCTCTAATTAACTCCCTAATCCGGGTTTCATTCCGGGGTATCTCGTAGATACGCATTCGGTTCCCACCTATCAGGACCGCACAGAATGCTTTCTCGTAACCTGAGACATAAAGGTAGTGCAGTATCTGGTAGTAATAACTTGGAGGAATCTCATCAGTAAACTCCCGGCCCCAAGCTTTTGCGTTAAACTCGCTGGTAGTTTTTACTTCCAAGAGCCAAGGCTTACCGACAATCTTTGCATCCAAATGACCATGTGCAATCGGCCATTCCTTTGAGCGGAATGTCCGATTAAGCATCTGGATTTTTAACCCCATACGTTTAGCGAACTGCTGGGCCACAGTTTTTTCGTGGGCAACACCCCAAAGCACTGACTCTTTACTTTTGATGTCTTCCGCTGGCAGTTCGCCACGTTTTACTTTTACACGGGTGGTCGCATTCTCGTGAGGATTAACACCCATACATATACCCGCATCAGACCCGGTCATCCCCGACTGTCGCAGACTTTGATCTTGTTCTGGTTTTATCATTTGTCTCTCCCGAATAATTGCTTGAGGTAAGAGAAGAAGGCCCGCCGTGCAGTCTTGTTGCGCTTTTCCCGTGCTTGTTTTATACTTGCAAGCAATTCAAAATTTCTGCGATCTTCTTTAGCTTGTTCGATTGTTACTCCCATACAGTACCCCTCTCCATTTGAGTTTGATTTAAGTGTCGCCCAAGTGAGGCAGCCATACTCTGCCTGATCCTCAAGGCTTCCTTGCCTTTGGCGATTCGGTTACGCCGTGCCTTTACAGCGGCGTGATGTTCATCGGCAGTAAGCCGATGGTGTCCTGTGATTAACATATCTACTAACTCCATTTGTTCCCCAGCTTTATCATTGGCGTTTCGGACCAGAATTTTTTAGCGACTATCTCGCAGATAGTCTTGTCTTCTGGTTTTAAAATATCCGAACACGATTTTATGCAGTTATCTAAGTCAGGCTTAGACTTGTGTTGGCGGCCTAACATTTCTTTTTTCTTTTTCTTGCTCCAAGACTTTGGCATCTCAATGTGAAATTCCATATGCACTTCATCTCCAAGTTCAAACTCTGCTTCGGCAGCTGCTGCCTTCAGCTTGTCTGAAAATTCCCAGTAGCGAACACAGCATTTTCTCTTAGCCCATCTATCGCGAACCGTCATTCTTGGTTTCGGTACTACAGCTAGATCGCAAACGAAAAGGGCAGGGTTACGGTTCATCCAACACCTCCTGTGTTGTATAAATCTCATCCATAAGATCAAGTTCGTAACCATGCCCCATCGCCGTATCAATCGCCCATGAATTGTGATTTTGAATATTTCGTAGGTTCAACGGCATATTAACGCCCGGTACTCGCCCATCTGCTTGTGGAGTTAGTTTTGTTACCTTACCCCCAGACTTTAAATACTCTTTTATCTCTTCTGCGTGAAGAGATTTTTTAATTGATTTTATTTCAGAAGTTTTTTCTATGATAGAAGTAGGTGACCTAGTGCCACCAAATTGTCCTAGCAAAACCCTGTAATTTTTTTTCTTTATATGTTTTTTTTTCTTTGACCACTGAAAATTCGTGTGTTCTCTTCTGCAATGAGTCGAACAACACTTCTGATTGGATGTTCTGGGCGTGAATTTATTTTTGCACCAGATACAAATTCGATTGGGTAGGGGTTTATGATTTCTCTTGTATTTTTTTTTCTGTCTCTCCTTCCTTAGATTTGAATAACATAAGTCAGAGCAATATCTTGAGCGAAGGCCCTTCAACTCGTTCCCACATTTGCAATACTTTTTAATTTTGATGGTACATCCATTTACCATTCTTGTGGGCATATCAGTAATCCCCTTTTAGTTCGGATTTTATTGCCTCTTGCCGTTCAGCAACCAATTCTCTCGCAGCAGATTTAACTTGATCTGTCAGTTCATCGTTTAAGGCACGGCAGACAGTTGAGGTTGTCTGACCTGTCCTATCAGCGACATCCTGTAGAGTGATCCCAGACAACCTCATTAATTCTTTAACCTTCATCTTCTACACTCCTATATTTAATTTAAAATATTTGTGTCAAATAAATTTGATAATCTATTATCAGTTTAAAAGATAATAAATGTCAATACTTTTTTCTTTTATTGTCTAAATGCTAGTAAACTATTATGTCTAAATGCTAGTAAACTATTATGTCTAAATGCTAGTAAACTATTATGTCTAAATGCTAGTAAACTATAATATGTCAATCTTTTTATTTGGGGATATAAAAAAGGGGGTCTTAATTGTTTGGGGAATTATCTTTTCTTGTACGTCTGGTTATACCATTTAATACCCTCGTTCCAAGTTTTCTTCTCCGCCGGAGTTAAAGTTTTTACGAAAGCATTCCATGTTCCGCTGGGAATTCTCGACTTAGGATTAGCACGTTTAATACTACGGTTAATATTCTTCAAAGTCTTCTTTGGTATCTTCCCGTCTTTCGTAACTCCCCCTGACAGGTTGATATACTTCCGATAATATTTCCACGCCGCATCTATGTCCTGATACTTCATCGCCTGTTTGTAATAGTAGAGGGCGTTTGATTTTGTCGTTGGTGTAAAGCCTCCGACATCATCCTTACCTAATTTATCCCTCCACTTGCGGACCTTCTCCCAATTCTTATAGTAAGCAGATTCCCCGGGGTCAGTAGAGGAGATTAAAAGTTTGCTCCACTCACCAAAACCTTTGTTTGGTTTACCCGCCAGATGTTTGTATACCGTGCCAAGACTGAAGGCGTTTGCGATATGTTCAAACCTATCTCGTATCGGACGGGGATTCATAAAGTCCGGCCAGTAAGATTCACCAGATACAAGTTCAGCGGGGAGTTTAAATAATGGACTTACCCCTGCCACTACCTTTAACGCAGGAGCCTTCGCCATCTCTACGATCTGGTCAGTAACACTCTTCTCACCCTTCCACATCTTTGCAATATCAGTTGGTGCATCATGTAAACTAAGCCACGATAAAAAATCGCTGAATGCACCTTGAAATCTCAAAGTCTTTACTTCTCCATCCCATGTCCCAAGAATAATATGCAGCTGCTCACGTTCAAACTCTGACAGTTTTTCTTCTTCTTCTGGAAACATCATGTGATTCCATGCAGAAACTAGAGTTGACATCGCTGCCATCCTTGCAGCTAGTGCAGTCCCTTTCCAAGCTACCTGTTTTGCAGCAACCTTTGCCAGCTGCGCTTTAACATCTGTACCCTCCGCCTTCGCATTCCGCATCAGGCGGATATAGCGTGGGGCATTAATTTCCATCCAAGAGTAAAAAGGCATCAAGTGTGTGCGGATTGCCTGTCCAGCATGAGAGATATTCCCATAATCCCCGATCAATTCACGGGCAAGTTTGGCTGCCTTCTGTTCCGGGTCAGTGATCTGGTCAATCTCAGTCTGTTTAGATGCTGCGTATATTTTCTTATCCGGGTTGTCCTTAATCTTCTTTTTAAAATACCGCCAAGCTGCTAGGCGCATAATGTTCTCCCGGTATGTTGTTAGTTCCCTAAACGCCTGTGGAATTTTCTTCCCCTTGTATGTTAATTTTTCAAGAGAGTTAGAGGGTTTAGGATCGAACAGTCCCTCGTACATCTTACTGAAGTCATCTACTTCTGTGATGACAAAACCACTATCGATAATCCCCTTCTTTCGTGCTTCGTTTAATTCCGCAGCTGTATCACCTGATGGATTTTTCTTTTCTTTATGTAAGTCTACTGCCGCTTTTTTAAATTCTTTCAAAATACCGGGAGCATATGCAACTGCTATATCCAAGTCACCTGACATATTATTCAGGTTATATCTCAATACTCTGAATGGATTTAGAAGTGTCCAGATTTTCCATCCTCGGATACCCTTTCTCGCCCACCTTGTTGGGAAGGCTTCATTCTCATTTTTAACTGGCTTGTTAAGAGTCTCCGCTAATTCCGCCGGGATAACCCATTTTTCTTTTGCACCTTTAGCTAGAATTTTCTGTACCTCAGTAACCTCCGCACCACCGTCTTCTAAAACTTGCTGTGCTACTTTGTCTGCGACTGAGTATGTCTGAAACCAAGTCCCTTTGGGATTTGGTTCCCAGACTACATACCCGTCAAAATCCTCAGACTCTTTTAATGTTTGTTCAAGAGTTAGTTCCTTTTTATTCTCGCTCTTTAAAAAAGTATTAAATTCCTTTTGGAGTTTTCTTGCTTCTTTCCCTTTATCATTTGCTGCCTTAATCTTATCTAATAATCTTTTAGCTTCCAGCTGCTGACGGGCCTGAGATAGCACCTCAAATTCTGCATCTAGATACTTAGTATTGTAGTCTTTTGTTGATCCAGTTCTTGCCTTCTGCCAACCCTTTTTAGTCTGCCTAATACCGGGTTTTTCCACGGATGAGGTATAGCCAGCATCCTCCATATTCAGATACTCAAGCACCTGATGGTGAAAATATCTATCATCCTTCGCAACTTCCTCACGCAGTAGACCTTCATCGACTAACTCATCACGCAACTCCTTCATAAAGTCTTGGCGTTTTTCAATAGACTTATTAATATCTATGTCTGTAGATGCATCCTCGCTAATTTCCTTCGCCTGTCTTTGGAAGTTTTCTAGGTCTTCCTTAACCTGTTCAACACTCTCGTAATTAAAAGGCAACCCCTCTTTCGGATCAAGCAACCCAGATTCTATATCCTTCAGCATATCAGGGAGGATCAGGTTCATCGAAAGCACCATCTGCTCTTTGTCATTCATCTCCCCGACAACAGAATAAACATCGGTGTATGCCTTATGTTTAGCATATGATCCTGTCTCCTGCATCAACCTGAGATAATCCGTAGTCAAACCAAACTTCTTTGGATCAAGAAGTTTATGGGAACGGGTCATCTGTTCCTTTATTGTAGCAGCTGCTTCCTTAGTCTTGGTCCAGATCGAATCCTTTTTCTTAGGTTTCTTGCCGTGTGCTTCTTTAATAGCTTCATTCACATCCACAAACTTAGACTGACCTATCTCTGGTTCCGGCTCTGCTTCAGTCTTGGAGAATTGGACTGTCCCCCTCTCCCCCAAATCAGCGGTAAATCTTGGGTCATCTACCGTACTGTTTACTATATTCTTAGCGTAAACTAATCCTCCTACTTGGATCACTTCATCTGCTTCAACAACAGGTGTACCGTCCATGTCGTAGAAATAAGATGCACGTTCCGGGTTCATGTGTACCTGTTGCCATTGGTCTGCATCCGGGTCTGTCCCATTCATTATTGCTTCGGCTTGTGCGTGTGCTTCATCTTGTGTCTTCCCTTTAGCTTCCCCCCATACCCTTGCAAAAGTGGATTTATTTTTTTCATCTAATGCTATTTCGACAGATCGTTTTGGGTCTGTGTAGAATTCTACCTTACCACCATCTTTTGGAGATACCATCCAAATGGCAGAACTATAACCTAAGACTTCCCCACCTTTTGGTTTGCTGTGGAGAGTTACAACATACTCCCCTTTATTAATAAAGGTTTTAATATCAATTCGGGTAGCAATAGAATCACCTTCTTCCGGCAATGGTTTATTTACACCAACAATCCCACGGTCTACACCCCGCTGAGAATGTTGTGACCTAATTAATTCTTCTACCTGTTTTGGTTTAAGCAAGACAGGCACAGATTCAAATGGTTTTATAGGTGATCTTTCATTTTGTTTTTTAATAAGTTCTTCATGTGTAATTTTACCGTCTACATACTGCTGGACAAGGTCAGTAAATAGTCTTGACTTCCCAGTTTTGGCTGGCTTTTTAGTTTTACCCTCCGCATGAAAATCAACAGCGACCCGTGCAAGAGATGTTATATTCTCAGGGGAAAGGAATTCCCCTGATTCTAATTTACTGAAGGCGGAGCGGCTTGCAAATTTTCTATATGCAGGAAGATTCTGGAACCATTTGCGGATAAGGTTATATATGCGTGAAACTAAATTGCGAGTTTTACTGCTAACCTCTTCCCCCTTTACTTTCTTATTTTCAACGCTCTGAATTAAGTATGCTATCTGTTCAGACTTTACCTTATCTTTTGGGGTAGCTTCAGGGACTAATGAGTTTGCTAATTTTGCTATCTCATCCCCATCCTCTAGGAGTTTATCAAAACTCTTCGATATATCTTTATATTGTTTCTCACCTACCATCTGTTCAAGGGCAGCGTGTTCCCCAACTTCGTGGAGAATTGATCCACCCCCCGTACCCCTTGGGGAATTATCAGCAATTATATAAACTTTACCCGTTTTAGGAACAAACGCAGCTGTTATATTCTGCCCTGCATTTGCAGGACTAACACCTTCCTCCTTTAAGAAGTCTGACTCACTTTGAAGGATAGTAACTGCCCCATTCTTTGTTAGTTTTTTTAGTGTCTTTCTACCTATACTTGATTCAACTTCCTGTTTCACCTCTTCTATGGTTCTATTTTTAAAAGACTCTTCTCGTTCCTTTAACTCCTTCATTTCTTTTTTAGCAGTCACTCTCCAAGCTTTTCGTTCTTCTAAAGTTGAAGTCTTTGGGTCTGGCATTGGAGTGAATTGCATTTCACCCCCCTTGTACTTGGCGGCCATTAATTCTTCTTCTTCCTGTATTGCTCTATCCTCATCGGTTATCCTGATACCGACATCATCATCCGGCTCAATCCCCTCCGCCAATTTATCAAACTCCTTCTCTTGCTTTCGAGCCAACAACGTCTGCGTGAAGTCTTCTTTCTTTACTACGTTAGTTTTAGGTTTCGGGGAAACTGCTGGCTCGACTTCCACTTCTGTGGTGGTGGGTTGTTCCTTATCCCCCCTAAAAATAATCTGTCCTTTTATATGGTCTTCGTACCCTAATTTTTTATACCATTTTTCTAATTGAGGAGTTGTTGCCCCATCCTCACCGACAGCTTTTGCTGTTCCAACTAAATTAATCTTCTCTTCCTTTGCTATATCTAAAATCTTTTTTAATGTCTTAGTTGCATTACCCTTCCCTTTTTCCCAACTTCTTATACTTTTTACTTCAAGTGCATTATCTTCAAGTGTATTCACATTAACTTCTACTGCTGTATCTCCGATAATAATTTCTTTTTCATTTAAAGGATTACGTTTGCCTAGATTATTTATTTTATCTAATGCATTACTTAAATCAGTATTTGTATCGGTCCCATCATCTTCTATAGTTCTAAACTTGTTACCAAGTACTATTACATCTTCATCCTCTACCTTAACATCCGGCTGAACCGCTGGAGAGACTTCCCCTTCAGGTGGTGTGGACACCGTTTCGGGGGCAGATTCAGCCGGGACATACGTTGTCTCTACAGTTTCTGCATCAGACTTTTGATCACCCCCTTTCTTTTTTAAAAGTTTTTTCTTAGGCGGTTTATCCTCAAAGACTTCCGCAGCTTCTGCTTCCGTAGGCTCTGGTACAATATCCTCTTTAAGTTCTAAGTTCTCATCAACTTCTATCTTCTGCCATTTCTGTCCTTTATCATCAATAAATGTTCCGTCATCTTCTTTAACATCTAACTCTGGTTCCTCTATAGTTAATTTTTTCCTGCGATCAGTAGTCTTATCAAACTTAGGTTCTACAATCTCCGTTTGCTCTGGCGTTATTTTTTTTGTAACTTTCTTTGCAACTGCTTTCGGGACTTCTACAATTGCCGTTCCACCAGAGGACAAGGCTGCACCAGTTGTTGACCCTATTATAATTGCTTCCTTTATTCTTTCTGCAATTTCTCCTTCCTGAAATTCTTTTCCTGCTATTAATTCAGCTGCGATTCCTGTTGCATCTTGGCCACCTTCTGTAACTCCTTCAGTTATAGATGCAACCCCCCCTTTTGAAAGGACTTTTGCAGCAATATTTGATTCAATTAAATCAGCTGCTTTCTTAAAACCCATTTTAGCGAATACGCTTGGTGGAATACCTTTAATCATAAACCCAAGGCCGATATTTTCTAGAGCAGCTGCGAAAAGACCGCCACCTTTCGCTAATGCCATGCGTTCTTTGCTAGACAAATTTTCCATCTCCGCTAGGTTAGCGTTAATCTCATCTCTCATAATGGCCGGGGTCATCGTCCCTAACGATGCTATTGACCTACCCATTGCGGGTAAAGATGCCCCGATATTCCCAGCTAAGAAACTTGGAATATCCTGAATTCCTTCGTAGTCTTTAGTCCCCATTACTCGCTGAGATTCCTGAACCCTACTTCTATCTGCAACCTCTTGCTTTAATGCAGCTAATTCTTCAGGTGTTTTTGTCTGTTCAGGTAATCCACCAGAAAGGACAGTAAATAAAGTTTCAAGTCCTGCTTCCCAAGGATTTTCTTCAATATATTGATGCCTACCCAATTCACCAATTGCCTTATTTAGTTGGTATGTATTTTCCCCTGCCTGAACAGCAGGGATAAAGTCCCTAATTACTTCTGGAGTTACTGGAGGATGTGGAGATAGTCTTTGAAATTCTTCAGGTGTAGCGGGGACGGGTGCAGGTGGAAGTGAAGAATCAACCATATCATCAATCCCAGAAAAATCATATGGTGAAGTTGACTCTGCGGGTTGCATCTCATCGATGCCAGAAAAATCATATTTCATTTAATTTTTATCTCCCCATTGCGGATTGTAATATACCTCTGGCCATATTTTCATCTACTCTCCCTTTAGACCCCTCTATAATTCTTCTCACAGCTTCAGCAATTTGATCTGGGTTCCAGTTACGGACATTCTGCCCTTGTAGAGAAGAAATAATATCTTGTGCTTCTGCCTGAATATTTGCTGGGGGTCTATTTGCATTTTTTGTATTAGCATATCCCGCAGTTGGAACATCCTCCCCCATTGATCCTATATTAGTAGTGGTGGCAGTTTGTGAGCCACCTCCGCCTAGCCCAAGTTTCTTTAGGAGTGTATCAATTATTCCGAGTGAGGATGAGGTTTCTTCCTTTTTTTCACTGGGCAATGTTATCTCTCCATCCTCGCCTAACTGAACTAGGTCAGGGTCAGTAGTAGATGCAGTAGAAGTCTTTGTGCCTTTTCCTCCACGGTTCACTCTTTCATATATTCTTGATCCTACTTCGTATGTCTGTTCTTCAAGTAAATTTTTTCTGGCAGTACCTAAAATTCTAGTGATATCCTTCTCAACAGAAAGTTTCATCCTTCTTATTCTATTCACGGCATCTTGTGAAGTCTGAGTCTTTTCTTGGGCAACTAATTTTTTGTGCATTGCTTCAAGGTTTTTCAGTTTTTGCTTTTCTTTTGGTTCAACATATTCTAGGATTTTTTCTTGTTGACTTGCCTTTGCTTTTGCTCCCCTAACATTTTCTTGTTCTTTTTGTGTTTTCTGAACTTGTGTCTTTATTTGTTCATCCAGTAATTCCCGCTTCTTCTTTTCTGTTTGACCTTTAGTGAACCCTTTATTCCATTCGATTAAGACTTTTTCCTTAATGGACGCTATTTGTTCTTTATTCAGCTTGCCCTTCAGTTCCATTCTGTCTAAGACTTCCGCCGTTTTTTTATCTAATAATCTTACATCAGCAGCATTTACATTCCTATAACCTTCTTCCCTAGCTTTATACATTCTGCCTTGGGATGTATAAACATCTACTTTTGCATCAGTTAACCTTTTACCTTCTTGTCCCGAAAAGTCATAGTCCTTTCCAACAGTACCACCAGTAAGTGTGCGATAAATTCGTGCCAATCCTTCCATCTGATCTGGCGAATACCCCTGTTTCTGGATAGAAATATTTTCATCAGGTCTACCCACTTGTTTTGAATATGCAGGGACACCACCTTCAACAAGTTTGGAAGCTGTACTAGAGATAAGATTATTCTTCTCGACAGCTTGCCTTTCCTGCTGTGTTTTAAATTCCTGTTCCCTAACTGCTTCAGGAGTAATTTTACCTGTTTTTAAAGCTAAAGCTAAAGCATTTGCACTACTCGGATTTGATAAGATAGTACCTAAAAACTTCCCATACATTTTTTGAAGAGCCGGGTCATCAATTCCCTGAATAAATGCTAGATTTTTGTTATTTAATCCTATATTTTTTAACTGTTGCCCTTCAGTTTTAGCCCCTGTCAGAATATCACTCATAGTTCTGGATCGCCTCCCGGCTGCTCCAGAATCAATACCCATTATACGAGAAACATTATCAGCTATATCTTTAATGTCTGGGTTTTTGTATTTATAATTTTCTGACCATTTTGACATAATTCCCTTTTTATGAAATATTTTTATTTAACCCATAATTCATCCCAAGACTACCTGCCTGTGAAAGAATATCACCCATTTGATCGTAAGACTGATCTTTAAGATTTCTCAATTGAAAATCGAGTAACGCCTGATTAGCCCTCGTTCTCCCCTGACCATATGCCCCGGCTGTTTGTGCTTGCATTATCGCTGGAGCAATACTAGCGAGTAATCCTGATGCGTTATCCATTTCTGCGAGTGCATCTCCGAATTGAGAAAGCTGATAATTTGCTGTGTCATCTGCTGCTTTATCTGCTTCAGACACAACCACATTTGAGGTAATTGGGACTACAAATTCATCTGGGGTATAAACAGCATTTGGCGCAACAAAACTTCCAGAATCTTTATCTACTTTCGCTAATGCTTCGTTGAGTGCATCTGTAGACTTAGCATATTCTAGTTTTCTTTTTGCACGTTCATTGTCCGAAAATCTTTTTTGTTTTTGCTGAACATCCTGAAATTTTTGATTCTTTCTATTTATTCCCAAAGCAGAAGCAAGTGCTGCTGCAAACATAATCCAAGGCATATTTTCTCCTTAACTTATATTAGATGATGAACCCCCACCAGTTAGTGAAGCACTACTGGAGATGGGAGTGTACTTTTTCTTTTTCTTAATAGCAGTTCTTGAAGCTGGGGTTGCCTCAACTCCTGCACTATCTACTTCTTCTCCTGTACCTGCCCCTGTATCAGTTCCAACTACATTCCCTTCTGGATCAAGTTTTTTAAATTCATCTAAAAAGTTAAAATCTTGATATTCCTGATTATCCGTATGGGAAGATAAATCTAAATCACTCCAATTCCAATCTTTCAAATCTTGGTATCCTTGCCCACTTATATCAGACATCTGATCTTCCAACCAAGCATCATAATCTCCCTTTGCGCTAGTTTTAAGTTGTTCCCCATACTCGTCTAATCTACCTGTATCCGCTAAAACTTCAGCATCAACTCCTGCAAGTGCAGTATCATAAGTATCCTGATCCCAAACCCCTGATTGTTTTTGGTCTTCATATAACCCAGCAAGTACTTGATCATAAGCCGTCTGTCGCTGACCAGCTAATGTGTCATCTAAATATGTTTCGAAATCACTTCCAAGATCAGTATAAGCTGCCTCAGATGCTGTCCCTCCATAATCATATAATTCTCGTTCTTTAGATGCTCTTAATTCATCTAATAAAAGGGCATTTTCAGCATCTGCACTTTCTTGTGACCAGTGCATTGAACCATCATGTGCTTGATATTCTTTTCTTAATCCATAAGGATTATCGCCATCACCATCATCTTCATAATCAGGGACATAAGGTTCTCCACCCGGCCCATAATTTTGTTCCCCTTCTCCTCTTCCACCCCTTTGTTGTCCTCCACCATAACTACCGGGGTCACTACCACGCCCTCCATAACCTAACTCCGAAAGTCTATCCTGTTCTTCATCAGCTTCATGTTCTGAGTCTCGATATCCTCTTTGACCTAATTGTTGTCTTCTTTGTTCACGCCTTTCATTTTGTTTCCTTATTTGTTCATTCAACCAATTATCACGTTCTTCCATTTTCTTTCGTTGTGTTTCAGCGAGAATCCTCTGCGTATTTGCCCATGTTCTATCTCCCCCACTAGATGTTTGATCCCTTGCTTCACGTTCTCCAGCATCACTACCTCTATCGCCACCACCGCCATAGCCTCCTTCACTAAAATCATTCAGAGAAGGAATCCTTTCACCTCGGTATTCTACATATTCTAACGGCCGAGTATTCTGAGCAGCTAGGTTCTGCATCATAGGACTAAAACCTGATTTATATCCCATTGCCCTGTCCATGTTTTTGAGAAAATTCAATGCCCCAATCTCAGGTTCTGTTAAAAGAGCCACACGATGTTTGTTATCTACTCTTCCCTCTCCTTTTGGCGGTAGTTTTTCTGGAAATTTTTCAGGCATTATCTTACTCCATATTGGTTCATTAATCGTTTTCTATCATCAATTTCTTGCTGAGTTGCAAACCCTTCTGTGATAGATTTAAAGACATCCACTAGGGGGGCATAAGTTGCAGGGGCAGAAATCATTGAAGCATTCCTAGCAGCTGTATCTGCCAACATAGCTGGGTCAGCATTAGATATATTTAGATTGTGCATATTTTGCCTTGCTTCTGCAATCTGGTTTTTATATTTTTCTACATCTTCATTGCCTCTTCTCTCTGAAAGCATTTTTTGCTTTTTCCAATCTTTCGCAGCATCTGCTCTTGCTCTAATATTAGTTGCTCCTCTTCTGCCACCTCTAGCAAGGGCAAATTCTAGTTGCTGAAGAGCATCTTTATACTGATCCTGAAGTTCAATATCTTCAAAAGAAGTTCTAGCATCAGAAACTCTTTGATAATCTTCTTCACCAAATTTATCAAAAACAGCATTAATTGCAGCCTCTGCCTCTCTTTGTTTGCGTTCAATTTCTGCCTGTTCCGCAGCCGCTGCTTCTGCTTCAGATGTATCTGCCTGTGGCCTTTTTAATGGATTTAAACTATCCCAATTCTGTTTAAATGGATTATATGCCATATTTACCCTGATTCATTAATTTCGTAGTGTACTGCGACATTGCCAATCTTAGCTGCCCCAGCCCTAGAGTTTGTTATCTTCAACGCTAGATGTGTTGAAGTTGATGATAGTCCGACTCTGCCAAGAGAGTATGTTGATTTTCCAATTGTTGCAACTTGTTCATTTTTTGAAATATCTGTAGGATCAGTACCTATATAAAAATCCCAGTCGTTCTCTAATGTTGCATCTAACCCTGTCCACATTTTATTATGTGCAGCTTTCCCAGCATCTAAGAATGGTAGCTGGATTGTTACCGCACAACTATCATATGTTGAATTATTCTCACCGCCCAGCGAATAAATTGTATCCCCCGATCTGCAAAGAACTTGTTTTCCATCAAATGCCCAATCTGAAATTGTAAATCCCGGTTCATAAGTTGACCATGCCGAAACTTTGGAACTTGGGAAATAACTGTAGACATAAACTTTATTACCAATCGCACAAAGATATCTCCCATCCCTCGGATCAAGAATCGCACACGCATTTCTAGCATTATCATCAGATGAAATATCTGCGACTACTAAATCATCAATTGCATTTCCTAAATCAGAAGCAAATGCAGCATTTGAAGAGTCTCTAGCTTTTACTGAACGTATTCCAGATCGTGATAAATAGTAAACATCTGAGTCTCCAATTTCATGGATTGTTTTTGCTGATAATGCCCCTGTATTACCAATGACCTGAATCAAACTACGTTTTGTGGGGTCAACATCAGCATTCCAGATTTGTACTGAATCCTCTGCAAAAATTGCTACGTTTTCAAAGTAAGGTGCAATTCCTATTAATTCTGAAGAACCTTTATCATGGTTCGATAAATCTTCATAGTTTGTGACTGTCCCAGCAGATTCAATCCACTCGTTAGGTTCATTAATTTTGCTTGTATGCCAGAGAGAGTCTGACACAGAGTGCATTTGGGCATTGAATGATCTTACAAAACCTCCGGGTTTATGACTAGAGGTAGTTTGTTGTGCGCCTCCGGCTGTTACAGACTGTGTGTAAACATTACCAGATAAACTCCCATCACAAGTTACATCCCCTGATCGGGTAACAAGAACAGCTAGTCCATTACCCCATGGATTTGCAGGGAAAGCTTCTTTCGCTATTATATTTACTTTTGCTCCAACAGATGTGGCTTCCCATTCTGGAGAACTAAGCGAATCATTTATTTCCTCTGCAACCTTCTGTGCTGTATATGTATGAGATGTTTCCCAGAGAACGACATTATCAATAATGGATACTCCATCCACAGTAATATTTGTAACCGCATTATCAACACCACCAGACATATTTGCTGTAGTTGCAGTAAAATCTCCTTCAACACTTTTAGTTGTTACATATCCATTTGATCCTGTACCTACTGTAGCTGCGGTTATTGTAACCGCTGCTCCTGATGCAGATGCAGTATAGTTTGGTACGGATGTATAAGCATTAATTGCATTTGCTACAGCAGTTGCAGTAGTTGTATTATTCCCTGTATGTGCAACAGTCCCTGAAATAATATCCCGATTATTTATTCTGAGCCACCTTAGTAAATTGTTTGGGTTAAATGTTCCACCAGTAACTGTAAATGTAGCGGTTGCTGCTGTTCCCCCAGCAGACCCTCCAGTTATCGAAAAAGAACTTCTTGCTCTTATCTCAAACCAATCTGTTACTCTATTTGTAGGATCAGCCCCAGAATCAGTATAATTATTCCAATAATGATAAATCCTTCCATCCGAAAATTGAGTTGAAACATAAGGTTCACCATTAAAAAAATCAACTCCAAGCACTTCTGTCATAGTTGTACTAGAAACTGCTGAAGGTGGCTGAAATCTTATATAGTTTACATTCTCAGGTACAGCACTCATATCTGGAGTTGCTGCTGAACCAAAAACAAAAACCTGTCCAGATGAAGTTGTTGCAAGTCCGTGTGTCCCTGCTGGCAAAGTAGCGTATGTCACGAATGCTTTCCTTTTTTCAATTTCACCACCTCTTGAAATATGACAATTTGTTAGCGTTCTTGCTGACCCCGGAACAGAAGTAATTTCTGTTCTTCTAGTATCTAACCCGGCTCTAAAATCTTCGACTAAAATATATGGCATTTATGATGTCCTCGCAATTAATACTGGCCCTCTGGGTTGATATCCTTCTGGTTCTATTGCTCCAAATACGATTGGAGATGTTTTTGAAAGTCTTCCTTTAATTCTATTATAATGTGCCTGTGCTTGTTGCATTTTAAGTTGTGCATCTGGAGACTTTTGTCTTGCTAATAATTCGCTGGCAGCGAAAAGCACAATTAACTGGTCATCCAAATCTGCCGTGTCTGTTTTAGCACCTAATGGGTTTAAATTTTTAATTCCTCGCAATCTTAAAACCCCATCCCCTGTTGAAAGTGATCCATTGTTTGAAGGTACAGGCCAGACTTCAATCTGACCTGCGACTGTCCCATAAGCATCATATTGCATGATAGGCCAAGACCGAACATCATTATCAGAATCATATTGATTATAATGACCTGCTGTTATACCAAACCCCACCTTATCCCAATGGTTGCCCCATCCGAAATGAGCAGACTCTATTCTCTCAAGAGTTAGATTTGTAGGAATATCGTAATACCGCTGCCCGGCTGCCATTTCGATGTCAGATTTGATACGCAAAAAAGGCCATGCAAAATCTTCCCAGAGTCTTCTCTGTACCCGATTTAACATTTTAAGCAGCATAGTTTCTGTAGCTTGACCAAAGTTAGAAGCAATTGAGTGTCCTGCTTCTGCCCTTAGATCATCTAACAATACTTGGAGAGTAGTATTTCTAGCCATTAATCCTCTTCAGATTTTTTTTCAAATTTACCAATTGGTTTTGCGCCTTCTTCCATTAAATTAGGGTTTATTTTTAAATCTTTAATATTCATTGGAAGTTCACCAAATTGCCCAAATATTTCAACAACTCTTTCATCTGAGTATGTTTTCCCCAATCTATATCTTTCGCTCTCCGAATCATATTTTTCTTTTCCAATCAAACAAATATTTGTGATTGAAGTCGGTAGATGAATAAATCTTAGGATTGCTATTTCAGGGACTGTCACACCCTGCTTAACAACCACTTGGCCTAAGTCACCATTCAGAGCCACATTACAACGATAAACATTATTCATATCAGTTTTTTTTGTTAGAGTGAAGCAGTCCCCGGAGGGACTGCTAATTTATGTCAGAGTCTACTGAATTTCGTAAACGCCATGACAGTTTAATTGTGAAGCACACAACACAGCCGTAGTTGTGATCGCACGATAGATAACATAGCTATCGTGTGGTCTGGCTGGAGAGTGCCTTGCCATTTTCTCACCATCCATATAATGAAGAATGAGTTTGCTAGGATCAATGATGTAACAGCGTTTGTTACCATCTTTTCCAGTTAGGTTAATGTCATCAAGTTCAGGATCGTACTGAAACTTAATCCCTTGATAGAACAACTCACCCATTGAAAAATCCTGTTTTCCAGAGAAACCAGTTTGAGTGTAGTTACCTTTCGCTCGTAATTGACTTGCTAGACGATCCAGAAAAGCACTTCCGCATACTGCAATAGATGGTTTTCCACCATATCTGCGTAGCTGACGAATTTCTGTATGTATTAGGTCAGTCAATTCTGATCCAGTTGCAGTAGTCGCAATGGAAACATTAGAACGATTTCTCCACCAAGTATTTGACACAGTAGAAAGACCACCAACTGTAGTACCTGTTGCAGATGGGTCTTGAACAATAATGGATTGAATCCCAGCCAATGCTTTTGAATCACCAGTTCCATCACCATAAAGAAGACTGTTCATCCCACGAGCATAACCTTCTGCCATGTCTTCCAATTTGTCATCTAACAAATTAGCTAGTGCGTGTTGCTCACGCCCAGACATATTGGATGTTGACTCACCAGTTGTTGAATCAGAAACGGAAATTCCATCATGTTTCAATTCAGTCAGGGTCACACTAACACCTGTGTGATGTTCCTTCCACGGAAAATTTACCCTCTGGATGTTCGCAGGGTTGGCGTAGGTGACTGTATCAGTCGCTACATACCCGGTAACTCCAGAAGTATAGACTCCCTTGATTGCGAGCGAAACATTTCCTTTTCCACCCGGCATTGTTTTACTGTTTTTATCCATTGCTGCCAGCAATGGTTTGTCTTGTAGGGTCTGGCTGAAAACCTTCCCCTTATCGACATAATAGTCTAACGCTGCATTCGCCACGTTAGCTAGTTGAGCAGTTGTAAGTGCTGCCATAATAACTCCTTATATATAGTGGAGTTACGTTTCCATTTGCAAGGCTTGAGAAACTATGTCTCTCATATTAGTAGGCTCTGCAATTGGTACTCCACCTAGTTTTCCTTTTGTTGACGATTTCATTGGCTGTTTGCTGGGTTGTCTCGACTTAAATCTCTCATTAATTGTTGCATAAGCTGAATTTGCTATTTCGACAACTTCTTCTGGAGATTTAGGTGTTCCATGTTCAGCAACAATCGCTGAAATTCTATCGTTAAATTCATCCTGTTTGAGAGAAAAATCCGGGTCATTTGCTAAAGTTTGTTCCCCCCAAGACTTAACTGCATCTGCCATTTGTGTTTCATTTGCAGATTGAGATGCGTTTGTAAATCTCTGTTGAGTTTGTTGGCGCATTGCTCGTTCACGATGTAAACTCGCCCTTGCTTGAGATAGTTCTTTAGCTGCATCCTCATCTAGAAAACCGTCATCGACTTTCTCCTGAATATCTTTTGGTAGATTCTTACCAGTTAAATTGCCTACATTATTCAAATGAAATTGTAGCATTTTATAACCCTCTTCTGGGTTATTACGCAGCGCAGACATTATTTTAAAACCTTCAACTGCATCTTTCGCAGAAAGGTTATTTGCTTGAATAAAGTCAGTAATTTTTTTGTACTGTTCAGAATCATTTTGATACTTTTTTGAAAGTTCTTTTAACTCATTTTTTTCGGTAATGAGTTTCTGAAAACGAGGATGTTTATTAAAAGGCACGTTGGAATAATCCTCAGATTCATCTTCAGCTTGCACTTCCGATGGTTTCTCAGATTGAACCTCTATACCCTCTTCTTCCGCTTCTTCTTGTGAAACCTCTTCGACCTGCTCTTCTTCTGGTAATGCATCTTGCACTACCGATAGCAGACTTTCTTCAGTTTCTACAGCATCTGACGATGATGCCTCTGGTTCGTCAACATTTTGTGCTTCAGTAACTTCGGATGACGAATCCTCAGTTATTTGTTCTTCAGCGTTTTCCATAATACGTCTAGTTTAATGTTTGTTGTTGATTACCCAATTCAGGCGGTCTGCCTTGACTTGGGTTAGGGGCATTATTACCCCCCTGTCTTCCTTGAGATTCAGGACTTCCCTTTCCTCTCTCAACATTCGCCCTCCCGCCTTGCGCCATGTTTTGTGCTACTATGGAAGGTATTTTTTCTGCCAGTGCTTCTGATACATTCATTTTGTCATCCAAGCGTTTAAGCAATTCTTTTGCAAGGAACTTCGGATCAATACCCGGAATCTGGATGAGGAATGGAATGATACGTTCAATATTTTGTAGTTCAGCTGCTTTGTTTGGTTTCCCTGTTGATCCAGCTTCTATTTCTAAATAAATTTCATTTAAAATATCTTCTCTTAAAAACTCAGGCCAAACTGCACCTGCACCTACAATTTTTATTACTTCTTCTTTGCTCATCTCTAAGAGCAATACTTGTCCAGCTGCTCTGGTAATCTCAGACATAAAACTGTCTAGATCATCTATGTTTGCCCCAATAGCAGACATTCTTGAAGATTCAGCGATGCTAGTTTCGGTAGCCGTTCCTTTCGACACCTGACCAAAATTAGCTTCCTGTTGACCTACTACAAGTTGGACATCATCAAATATAGTTCTCACTTCGTATAGGTTAGGATCAATCCCTATCTGCCGTATTGGTTGCAGTACATCATCCACCTTTTGCCCTGCCGTTAATGCCTGTAATTCCAAGACTGCATTAGCTGGAGGATCACGCAACAGATTTTTATCATCATCCTCAAGCATCCCGGCTGGTGCAGCGTACTTAGGTCTATTCGCTCTTCGATGTTCTCTAAGTCCTTGCCTTGCCCGATTGTATTCATGTTGCATTGGAAGCAGAAGTTTTACATCACTAGGAGGGTAAAGATGATCCTTATGCTCAATTTCATTAAATGTTAAGGAAAAGAAAGGCCAGAAAGTTTCCAACTTTACAGGTGGCGCATCTGGCTCTTCCAAGAAATTTTCATATCCGTCACAAACTACATATTTAAGTCCAGAGTTTTTGTCGTAAATTTCCCAGACTAAAGCTAGACCATCTCTCATGTTATCTGCATTTTGTCCCTCAAAATACTCAGTTCTATATTTGTAATTTGATCTTGAGGACATTTCCTTACCTTTGATATCGTATGCAAGATAATCTTGTTCAATGTCTACATCATAAATTTCCTTAACTTCTTCAGGACTTAAAAATAATTCATGTGCAATCCAAGTTGCTCCAACAAAACCTCGCAATTGTCTACACATTGGGTCAACAATTATTGAATCACATTCTGGAAAATCAAATACTAATCCTTCCTGAATTATCACTAATGGCTCATTCTGAAGTGATTCCAAGCTGAGAAGCAACTCTTCCATTTGTGCATCATCATCTGCAATATCCCCCTTTTTTGCTTCCTGAGTCAACCTTCTTAAATGGTCAATTTGCGCTTGCACATCAGACATTTTTGCAGAGACTTCTGGTAATCTATCAACTTCACGCTGATACCCGACTTTTACAAACCCGACTGAAGTTGTAATAACCCTTCGTACTAATGCTTTCATCTGGCTTTTGAAAGTTGGTTGTTGTTCATCCATGTAATATGAAAAAAGTAACTCCAGACTTTCTGCAACTTTGTCAAGCATTTTTCTACTTTGTTGAACCGACTCATAATCCTGTATGATTTGAGCATCCTGTGGGTTTGGTGGCATCTGATTCATAGCTGCCATTTGGGTTGCCTTATATGCTTCAGCTAACGTATCTTCATCACCATCCCAGAATTTGTAATCTAATCTTTTTCTTCGGGAAGCAACAGGTTTTGGGTTTTTTGCGTAAAGCGCAGCAGTTCTTTGGTGAACGTGTCTATGCAAAATATTTGCAATATAATTTTCTTTGTTCCAACCTTTATCTGAATACCCTTTAAAGACAGCTTCCATGTCTTCTTTCATCTGGTCAAATGCTTTTTTGTGATATTGCTTTGCAGATTTGACTTTACCAATAAGCTGAGAAACTAAAGCCTTCCGTCTTTCAGGGACTTCTTTTTCTTCTTCTTCGACTTCAACAGCCTGTACTGTTACCTGTTCAATTTCTAATTCCATTTACTACCAACCTGATGTTTGTGAAAGGGTTAATTCCTTTTGTCTTAGTTTTGCATCCCATTTTATCCAAGCCATTGTTCCAACTTGAGGGAAGTTATTCCTTTGTCTTGTCCCATTAGGTGATCTTAACTCACCCAATCCCATTCCAATCCAACTTAAAGTATCTACAAAATCGTCATGCCGGGAATTAGGAAACTTTAACAACTCATCTACTGCCTTACCGCCCCATGCACTTGTTTTAGGAAAGAAGACTTTCTTCATTGCCATACGCCCAATCATACTCTGGCTTCGCTGTACTTTATTTGCTACTGGTGTAACCTCTTCAATCCTACAATGTGTAGCAGTTTCAAACATTCTTTTCCTGAGAAAAGGTGCAATTGACTTCGTAATATGCCCTTTTTCTGCCCACCAGATTAATGGCTGCCATTTTTTCATAAAACCTAACATTGCCTTAACTACCATATCTGTGGGTTGCCTTGCCCACCAACAGTCTAATAAATAAATATCATCTTCTTCATCTACTCCAACAATTAACAAACAAGTTAGATCGTGTCTTGACTTATCAATACCAACAGCGTGATCAGAAGCAGCATAAATTTTTAAGTTCTTTGGTAAATCTTTTTTCTCATAATACTGTATGTTTTCCCTCTGAAATAAATCCCCATCTTCCGGGGAGGGTTTCTGCTGGTATAATGCAGAAAACCCCCTTGGGTCTAAATTTCTTTGTGCCTCTAAGAATTCTTTGTTAAATCTTTCAGGCCATAAAACTTCACCTTCGGTTCGTTTTAATGGATCATTGTCTCCAGCAAACGCTGGCAAATTGATGATCTTCCATTTGCTACACTCTTCTTGAGTAAAATGCGGATTGGAAGGATCAGTTAATCTGCCAACTAAATCATCTTCATGCCAGCGTGTAGTAACAATTACAACCTTTGATTTCTCAGTCATTAGTCGTGTCATAAATACTTGTGTGAACCAAGACCATAAATTTTCTCTAAGCGTTGGAGAAGAAGCCTCCACGGAATCTTTAATAGGATCGTCAACAAGTAAAACATCGCCGCCCCTGCCCGTAATACTTCCCCCACGGCCAACAAAAACTGACATCCCGCCATTATCAGTTTGTATCCTACTCTTTGAAGCACCACCTTGGCGGAAAGTGAAGCCGGGGAAAACTTGTTTATATTGGGGAGACTCCAAAATTGATCGGCAGTCTGCTCCAAAGTCTTGTGCAAAATCTTCATTGTACGTTGCGAAAATTAAACTTTTATATGGGTCTTTTCCCATTATCCACGGAATAAATCGTCTGCTTATCATCTCAGACTTCCCATGTCTTGGAGGCAAAGTTACTATCAGTCTTTTGATCTTCCCCTTTGCTACCTGTTCTAATGCTTTTGCAATTACTCTATGATGCCTTGCATCTTCAAATATTGACTGTTCAATATCGTTTGGCGCATTCACTTTCGGCATTGTAAATTTAACAAACTTGAGAAAATCATCCTTACATTCAAGAGCCAGTTTCTGCCTTTTTGCAGCAGCGATCTGCCTTTCAATTTCTTCTAACTTATTTAGTTCTTCTGCCACTAATCCTGTATTCGTTACAATTAAGTCTAATTAATGTTGCTAGTTCATCTGACTGCGCTTTTTTCATAGTTTCAACTTTTGTACTGTTATCAAATTTTTGTCTCATCGTGTCAACGGCACAATCGCAGAGTGGGTAATAAATTTGTTCTGGTGTCTGTATCCTCCTGTAAGCAATCGAACATATCTGCCAATACTCCCGAATGTGTGCCGTTGTGAAATTTCCAGAGAACGTCTGTTCTGTCTGAGAAGTTTTCACGCACGAAATCAGGTTCAAACTCAATAACAAGATCGCTATTTTCAAGTTCAAGAATAATTTCCATATCAAGCGTATGACCATAGAGCAGGGCCAGAAGAACGAATTTTAGAATCAACGTGAACAAATCTGGAAGTCCCTTTCTGGTCAATTCCGACTGAGAACCCCATATCAATTGCTGCCTGAATTACTATCCTTGCCTTCTCCCTATCCACCCTCAGATCGGCTGCTTCGCCTGTCAAATGGGCAGAAGTTAAATATCCCCCACAATCTTTATTTTTTCGCTCACAGCGAAAACCTGAATTGACAGGAAGAGAAAAGTTGCAAAAATCTCTTAGCTGTTGCAACTTCATCATAAAGTTTTCGTCCATGTCAGAAAGTCCTCCGCAATGTGGACAGTTTCGACAAGCCATTTCATCGAATGTAAAACTTTTTATAGGGTTCTTAAAACTCCACATAATTATTCCTCCAATTAGAATCTTTCCAAATTTTCTACGAGAAAGTAAAATAGAACCTTTTTGGTACTATTTACTTTTAGCTTGATCTGCTTCAAGCTGTTTACAGAACGCTGCATATAAATCATCGTCTAAGGTATTTTTCGAGCTGGCTACCAATCTGGCAAGCAGTTTCTGCACAACGATCAAAAGCAACTTCTCTGAAATTAGACTTACGCACATGGTCTTCACCACTCCTGATACTACTGAACCTAATAACGCTATTGGCATCATTTCTCCTTACATTCGATGTTTAAAAAATCTTTATTTATACATTGCCAGATTGCAACTTTACTTTTTCTTGTGTCCACCCAATAGCCAATTTTTTGTTTCTTGCCATTTGTTGACAAACAAGATGCCACCACCATTGCAATCGCCAACGCCATAATAATGATATTTCTTTCATAACTCATCCTTTCATCAATTGGATTTGCTTTTGAGCCTCAATTTCACGTTCTATGTTATCAAGTCTCGCTGATACTGAAGCCATGTGCGAACTACACTCCTGACTAATTTCAACAAATTTTTCAAAATTCTCTTTCTGAATAGAACGATTAGCTTTTGATTCTTTCCAAGTCCAGCCCAAAAGAACAATGATTATTACTCCTGCCAAACCTTGATCCAACAAAATTTGAATACCTTCATCAAGTGCCTGATCCAAATTACTTTTTGGAGGTGGAGGTGGTGGCTTTTGGACATAATGATACTCAACGTGAGGCGGTTCAGCTTTAGCAACACTATCAGCTAACGTATGCGTATATAATGATATACAAAAAATTAATGGAAAAATATATTTCATGGTTTTACAGGCCAATCAATATTATCTGGATCGTCATTATCTTTAGGGACATCCCTTAGTTTCTGACGATAGTTTTGCCACTCAATTTTCTTAGCATTTTCCAAAGGACTATCATCCAGAATTGTCCAATCTGAAGAAGCTAAATCTTCATTTCTATATCGTCTAATATTCTCCCACTTATCATCTAAAATCCTTTTATTTTTAGCAGTATCATCACCAACTAAATGAGAATTTGCATATTGTTTTGGAGAAAAACTTTTACCATCTGGATCAAGAATCTCTTCTGCATTTCTTTTGGTAGCATAGACTTTAATATTATAAACTCCATCACCAACATAAGAATCCAGCTCAGACAATCTCATAGAAACATTCTCATCTTGAATTTTTATAATTGTGAAATCCTCAGAAGGATAAGTTACCTTTGGAGGATCACCAGAAGTTATAGTTTCTATCCAAGCCCAATATTCGGGTTTGGTCATACCTTTAGACTTTCTTCTACAATTCCATTCTGTGTCTGCTATATTAAGCAATATATTTGATTTATGTGCTACATGCATTATCCTACCCTTTTAATTTGATATGTACTAGTTGAATTAGTTGATACTGAGCCTCTACGACCTACTGTATCACCTCTTTTTAGAGCAATACACATGAAAGCAGTAACAAAACCATTACCAGAATTTTCATAATAAGATTCTCTTACAGTATTACCATTATGTCTTAGTTTATTATAATGTGCCCCACCTCCACCAGCATCCATATGAGTTGACATTTGAATTTCATATTCTCCATCTTTTAAACAAACAGCTTCATCATATGCTATAGCGAAATCTTTACTCATTAAATGTAC
>Ga0208919_1000221_pt1 | contig 41758 bp, 28 predicted proteins | sample 4_EtaG_FD_184076 | JGI IMG/M metagenome (GOLD analysis project Ga0208919, IMG submission 184076) | Marine viral communities from the Subarctic Pacific Ocean - 4_ETSP_OMZ_AT15127 metaG (SPAdes) (version 3) | ecosystem: Environmental > Aquatic > Marine > Oceanic | place: Pacific Ocean | collected... | reverse complement strand
GAGCACAAAGCCATCTAAAGATTTCACTCAAGCTATTGAAAGCTCCGTTGCATCTTTCGTAGATACTCAGAATAGAAAACCAAGTGTTGATGAAATGCGTTATATCTACGCTTCAACGTTTGCAAGTTATAGCTAGTTTTACGGCAAAAAATTAACTATTATATTTTTTTTGTGTATTATGATGTAAGGAGATCTTCATTATGAAAATATATGCACAAGAAATACAAGATGGTCTTGAGCAAGTAATTAAAGAGAACAACACAATTGCGTATTGTTCCGATATTATTTGTCAGGATGATACTTTAAATACTAGCGAAGCGTCAGTTGCCGCTGATAGGGCTGTCGCTAGATCTTTCTTTGAGCTTCAAGAATCACATGCAGAAAACAAAGACCAAATAGATCTATATTATTTGAGTTCAGTCTTAGTCAGTAGTGGCTGGAATAAGAACGACGATGTTTTCGACGCTAAAGAGATGTGGGAGGCTCGCTCTACTCCAGAAGATAAGCAGTTCAATTACATGCACAATGAAAAAGATATCATTGGCCACATTACAGGTAATTATGTTACTGACTTTAGTGGAAATAAGTTAGATGATAAATTGTCTTGGGAAGAAGCTGGATCACCAACAGACTTTAATATTATATCAACCGGAGTGTTGTATAAGTCTTGGAGTGATATGGATCTTCGCGAGAGAATGCACAATATAATCGAGGAAATTGAAGAAGGAAAATGGTTTGTCTCGATGGAATGTATGTTCCCAAACTTTGATTACGCTTTGCAAAATTCGCAAGGTGGAACTAAAGTTGTGAGAAGAGAAGACGCTTCGGCATTTTTGACGAAACATCTTCGAGCTTACGGGGGAACAGGAAAGTACGAGGGTTACACAGTGGGTCGTTTATTAAGAAATATATCTTTCTCTGGCAAGGGCTTGGTTTCTAAACCTGCTAATCCTCGGAGTGTCATTTTGAATGACAACCAAAGTTTTAGTGAATTTGAAAGTGAATTAGTTACTGTTTCATCTATAAAGGAGAATAAGATGTCTGATATCTTACAGAAACAGTTGGATGATGTGAAAGCTGAACTTAATGAAGCTCGCGCAACCAACGAAACTATGAAGCAGGAAATGGAAGCACAGAAGTCTGAAGCTATTGAAAGTCAGCTTAAAACTTTTGAAGCCGAAATTACTGCCAAGGACGAAGCTATTGCTGAAGTCCAAGCTAAAGCTGATGAAGCTTTGGCAAAAATTGCTGAACTAGAAGAAAATCTTTCTACTAGTGAAGCTGCTAAAGAAGAAGCAATCGCTAAGGTTGCAGAAATCGAAAAAGCCGCCGCTCTTGAAAAGAGAGTTGCTACTTTGACGGAAGCCGGACTTGAGGGTGAAGAACTTGACGAAGCTATCGCTAAGTTTGAAAGTCTTGACGACGAAACTTTTGACTTTGTTGTTGCAACAGTAAAAAGAAATGCAACTATGAAGAAAGAAAATCCTTTTGCAAAAAAGGATAAAGAAGAAGAAGAAGAAGATAAAGAAAAGGCACAGAAAAAAGTTAAAGCTGATGAAGTTCTTGAAGAAGAAGTAGAAGAAGCAGAAGCAAGTGTCGAAGTTCTTGAAGAAGTCGAAGAAGAAGCTGATTTAGCTATGGCTGAGGCTATTGACGAAGAAGATCCCGCAGAGGAACTTCGTTCTACCGCTAGCCAATGGTTTGGATCTCTTCTGAAGTCAACTGCAAACCTTAAGTAATTTTACAAGGAGAAATATATAATGGCTCTTAAATCAGATAGAAATGAAGTACAAACCGACATTAGCTTCTTCATGAATGAAGCAGCTACTAGAGGTGGTGTAGTTTCTTTAAGCACTGGTGGTAGTGGCGCGGCTATGGATCAAGGTACAGCCTTGGTTAGTTATGCAGCACAAGGCCCCGGAGCATCCGGTAAAGTCCCAATGGGCATTTTGTTGAATGATATGGTCAGTCTTGATCTTACTCGTCAGCACATTAATCAACATAAAGATGAAGTAGCAAAGGGTGGCAAAGTCACAATTTTGCGAAAAGGTTATGTTGTGACTAATAGCGTTGAAGGTGCCGAGCCTAGTGCCGGTGACCTTGTTTATCCTGCTCATAGTGGTAATATTGCTAAAGCTGATATTATCGACGATAGCGCAGGAACACCTACTATTGGTCGCTTTTTGTCTGGCAAAGATGAAGATGGCTACTACAAAGTAGAAGTCAACCTACCTTAATTATAGCCCTCTAAAGGAGAATAAGATAATGAATATTAAAGAACGTCCTTCTGATGAATTCATCGCATTGTTAAAGCAATCCGGTAGTTCAGATAAAGCAGTGGCTATTGAAGCTCAGCGCGAAATCGCTAAAGCTTTGGAATTACCACTTCGTAAAGGTGTTTTATTCGGTGATGTCGTGACTTCCATTTATGAAGCTATGCCACTTGAACCGGGTACTACTCCCGAATTTCCACTTGACCTTCTTGCTCCGGGAACTGAAAGCGAACATGTCGCTTACACCAATCCGGGTCATGGTCGTATTCCAGAACGTAGCGTCGAAGGCGATTACGTTATGGTCAACACTTACGGAATTACTAGCTCGATTGATTTCTTGCTAAAGTATGCCCGTGAAGCTAACTGGAACGTTGTTGCTCGCGCAATGCAAGTTCTAGAAGCATCTTTTGTAAAGAAAATCAACGACGACGGATGGCACACTTTGTTAGCCGCTGCTGTTGATAGAAATATCTTAGTCTATGATGCTGATGCAGCTGCTGGTCAGTTCACAAAGCGTCTTGTATCTTTGTTGAAGACTGTAATGCGTCGTAACGGTGGCGGTAATAGCGTCACTGCAAACGGTCGTTTGACTGATTTGTACATGTCGCCAGAAGCAATCGAAGACATTCGTAACTGGGGTGTTGATCAGCTTGACGAAGTTTCACGTCGTGAAATTTACGTGGCAGGTGACGACGGAGCTCCATTGACTCGTATCTTCGGTGTTAACCTTCACGACCTGTTTGAATTTGGCGATAGCCAAGAATATCAAAACTACTTCACTAGCGATCTAAGCGGTTCTATTCAGACCGATGACGTAGAGTTGGTAATTGGTTTGGATCAAGCTGCTAATGACAGCTTTGTAATGCCAGTCAAGAAAGAGGTTGAAGTTTATGAAGACGAAGCTCTTCACAGACATCAGCGTCAAGGTTACTACGGCTGGGCTGAGATTGGATTTGGTGTTCTTGACAACAGAAGAGTACTCGCTGGCTCATTCTAATTTAGAACCTAATTCTAGAAGAAACCGTCCTATTGTCATGATAGGGCGGTTTTTTTATTTGCTATTACTATTTATTGTGTATACTAATACAGAAGCAACAGCTTTATAATTAATATAAGGGAAAAATAAAATGGCTTGGACAACAGATTTATTATTATTTGTTAGAACCTTGATCGGTGACTTGGATAGCTCTAAGTATACTGATTCGAGGCTTGAACAAATTATCACGGTTGGAGCCTATAATGTTAATGATGCATCTGATTTTGATTACACTTATACAGTAGATATCGCAGCAAAAACAATAAGTCCTGATCCTGTCGATAACAAGGACACAGATTTCACTGTCTTAACCGCTTATAAATCAGCATGTATAATCATAGGCAGCGAAGTTAAAACAGAAGCAGCTAATTCTTTATCTTTGAGGGACGGTCCTTCTGCAATTGATCTTAGGGGGGTCGCTACAACACTGAATGCTCTCTATAAAGATCTTTGCGAAAAGTATGAAGAACTTTTAGATTCATATAAAGCAGGTAATAGAATCTACGGTCAGGCAATTCTTGGCCCTTACAGTCCGGGAAGCGCTGTTGTTAATTCACAATTCCAATACGGGTACAGTAGGTCTGGTACTGTATTTGAAAATCAATAAAGGAGATAAAAAATGGCGATTGTAACAAAAATCAAAGATGGTGACGATCAGCCCAATGGCGGCGCAGGTATCGTCAGTATGAGCTCTAAAGGTCTAAGTGCTGCAGATAAAATAGGTGCTGACGTTAGCATAAGCCCTTTTCCTCCACATACGGCTGGTCAGCTTGATAATTCTAATGATGTAACGAACACAGCCCTTAATCATAAATTTGATTCCGATAATGTGAACTTTGCCCCAATCGGGTTAGGTTTAGCTGGAGGAGAAAATGCTACAGGCGTTGTTGTTAGCGCTATTACAGGTAGAAGCATCGAAGTGGTGGACTATGTGATTGTTGCAGAAAAAGCAACTACGATTGAGTTTTTAGGTGGTTCAACTCCATTAGTTAGTGGTGTACACCTTGCTGCAAATGGTGGTGTATCCGCAAACAGTGTTGATGGACTGTTTGAAACTACTCAAGGCGTTGCCTTACAAGTAAGCACTTCATCTGGTGTTATAGGTGGACACATATCATATAGGGTTGTATAAATGCCTATTATAATACCAACCGGAGTTTTCAATGTATACAATGAGGCGGTACAGCTTTTTGAGCGTACCGTCAAAGTGGTGTATCCAGAAAAAAAAGAGCAGTGCCCTAACTGTTACTTAGACACAATGGGTACGCGCACTCGTTCTGTCAGCGTGTACAAGTCTGGCGGTCCATATCCATTTACTAGGGGTATGCCATGTCCCTACTGTAATGGTAAAGGTTATAAGGCCGTCGAGACGGAAGAAACGTTGAATGTTAGAATATATTGGGATCAGAGAAGCTTCAAGGATATTGGCATACCAATCGACCTTCCTGAAGGATCAATACAGGTCATATCAAGGATGACAGATATGCCCAAACTTGAAAAGGCAAAATATTTGATTCCTCAAAGTTATGGAAATATTTCTAATTATACTACTATGAAATTTGTTAGGTCGGGAGCCGCTTATCCTCAAGGCTTTAAGCAAAATCCTGAAAAATATGCTGTCACCTTTTGGGAAAGAAACGGATAATAGAAATGCTCAGAGGTCAAATTAAAATACTAGAAACAAATAAGCAGATCGAAAAAATGATCATGCAGTCTTTAGCTGTTGATTTGAATAAGTATTATGGCCAAAGGGCCTCTAAAGTTTTAATTCCTATACAGCAAGCTTTGAGAGTAGAGCTAATGAGAAGTCCAACATTGAACTCTTTATCTGGAGCAGGTAAGCTCAGAGCTGATTTTGGCATACCTTCTGGCGCAGATGTTGTATCGCCAATAGTCGAAGCGATTGTTAACTCTTGCAAAGTTTCTATGCAAAAAATAACGCATAGCTCAGGTGGATTTAAGGGAGGGTTAGTTATCAATGTTCAGCCTTCCAGTTTTGCCAATTTGCTAGGCCTCTCTTCCGGGAGTGTAAAAACGCTCAAGGGTCACAACATACCTTGGCTCTCTTGGTTGCTAGAAGCAGGATCTTCTGTAATTATAGCAAACTTTGGTGTAAAATATAAGATGGGCACTGGTAGAAGTGGTCAAGCGACTATGACTTCCGGCAAGAGGCCCTTTTCTGTAGACCCCACTTATTCCGGTACTCCTACCAGTAACTTTGTTACCAAAGCTGTGGAGAACATTCAAGATGATTTGATAAGTATTATTAAGGGAGTATTATAAGATGCCAGAAGATTATAAATCATTAAAGGGTGTTCTCAATACTCAAGATGTAAGCTTTTCCAATAACTTATTAGAAAACTTTATAGTTTTTTATGATTGGGGATTTACTAATGCGGGCGGCTTTTATAACATAGATATTCCTGAATCCGGCTTATATGGTGGAGACAAACACAAACTAAGAGTTGTAGATGATCCAAATTATAACGATGGTCAAATTTGGGAGGGTTATAGAAGTAATTGGGTCTGGGAAACCGGTGTAGCAAATACTGAACAGCCAATTAGAATTTCTGGAGTGTTTATAGGGGATACTTTTAGAGCGACAGGAAATATTGAGCAGCCATTTCATGTGAATTACCCTGATGGCAGAGTTGTGTTTGATTCTGCTATTGCTACTACTTCTGAGGTAAAACTAGAATATGCACATAAACTAGTAAGCGTTATCCCGGCGGAAGGTGTACCTTGGTTTAGAGAAATACAACAAGGTTCAATGAGATTGGACGATGATACATTTACACAGTTTGGCTCAGGAAACTGGGCGCAACTTGGTCAGAGTAGAGTGCAAATGCCTGCTGTTGCTATTGATGTTATTGGAGGAGCGTCTTTGAACGGCTTTCAGCTTGGTGGTGGGCAAAATGTAAATTCCGATATGCTATTTTACGTGGTAGCTGAAAACCACTGGGAATGCACTAACATCATGGACCAAATTATAACTCAAAACGATAGGTCGATATGGCTTTTCGATTCAAATAAGATTGCAGTCTCTGGTGTTTACCCTTTTGATTACAGGGGAGAAATAAATGAAAATGCCTTACCAAGCGGTCTTTACCCACAATTGGTAGACGACCATAGAAATAAAAGGTGTTATATTAATTCTAGTCAGGGGCAAGGCGTAACCCAAATTTCGCCCGACTTATATATAGGTGTCGTTCGCTGTTCTGCTGAAATAACTAATGGAATATAGGTTGTTTTTCGTTTTTTTGTGTATATAGTTATAACCAAGCCAGAGATAGATACAATATATATATACGTATATTAACAAGGAGTTAACTTATGGGCACTAATAATAGAATTTTCTATGCATGCCAAGCAGTTGCTATTACCAAACGAGGACACGCACCGTCAGGTGGGGCAGGCGCTAATGTTTGTTTCCTAAAAGGTGTGCAGTCGGTTGGTATCACAACAAACTTTACGTTAGAGCAAGCATTTGAAATGGGGCAAGTAGAAATCTACGAAAACGCAGAAGATATTGCCGATATAGAAGTAACTATTGAAAAACTTATTGACGGTGAAAAACTTGCTTACCTAGCTGCAGTAGGTAATATTGGTAAGACCAACGTGGTTTCCGCCTCAAATTCAATTTGTGATGTTTACTTAGCAGTGTATGCAGATACTGTTTCATCTACATCAGGAGAAACCCCACAAGAAGTAGTGATGTGTTCTGGTATGTATGTCAGTTCTGTCGCTTATTCTTATCCAGTGGATGGTAATGCAACAGAGTCAGTCACTCTTGTTGGTAACGACAAGTTTTGGAATGCCGTTGCTGATCAAGCAGCTGCTCCATTGACTTCATTCGGTAGTCCAAACAGCGGTCTTAGTGGTGTTGACGAACCTGCAAGTGGTCTTGTTAGAAGAACAGACATAAACTTAGCTGGTTCTACATTACCTGCAGAAGTCATCACTCAAGGACCTTCTGACAGTAGACACATCCAGAACATCAGCGTTAGTGCTGACTTTGGACGTGAAAACATTCTTGAGCTAGGTAGACACGGACCTTACTTCAAGTATGCTACATTCCCATTTGAAGTCACTTGCGAATTTGAAGTTATCGCTACTAGCGGTGACCTAGTAAATGTTTCTGGTGCAGGCACTAACCTAACAGACAGAACCATTGTTATCAAAGACAACGCTGGTACAATTATTGACTTGGGAACTAAAAATAAACTTACTTCAGTTTCTTACTCCGGTGGAGACACTGGTGGTGGTAATGCAACAGTTTCGTTCTCTTACTCGACATTTAATGATATTAAAGTTAATGGTGGTGGAACTTACTGGTAATGTTTTGCGCGATAGTCGATTTAAACATATAATGTATTAGGACATTTTCGGCAAGCGTATAGGTTGGTTTAGGATTTTAAGGATGGAATGATGGAATGATGTCGAATATCGAGATCGAAAAAACTTTATATAGAATAATACAGGGTCGCTTGCGCTATAAGGTGCATGACGACCTTGTTCTATACATACACGAGCCCACGCCAGAGCTGATATTCGAGTCATATGAAATTTATGACGACGCTTACGAAATGGCCTACAAAAAAGGTGCTTATGTAGAAGCTGAAATATTACCTGTGCTCTTAGAAAATGATTTCTGGTCTCCTCTTGATGACAAAGAAGCTGATAAGGTACAGAAGGAAATTGAAGACATTAAAGTCGAATGTTTCAAAAACTTCTTTAGAAAAAAAGAGCTAGTAAAATTCAAGAGAAAGCTCATGTCGCTAGAAAAAAACTACGTTAAGTTAGTCTCAAAAAAAACTTCTCTCCATAGCGTTACATGTGAAGGCGCGGCAGATCTAGCTAGAGTAAACTGGCTAATATCAAAAACTACTAAATTTGAAGACGGTGCTGATTATGACTGGAGCCAAGCTTCACTTTTAGACACAGTGTCTTTCTGGCAATATAATCAAATATCAGTTCCTCTTCTAAGACAAATAGCTAGAAGCGATCTATGGAAAGGTATGTGGAGCGGAGGTAAAGGTACTGAGATTTTTGGTGTGCCATTCACTAGGATAAGTCAAAATCAAGCTAGACTCTGCATGTTTTCTAAGATGTATGATAGTGTCTATGAGCATCCAGAATCTCCAAAAGAGGTAATCATACAAGACGATGTTTGTCTGGATGGATGGTTTATATTCCAAAGAAGAAAATCTGAGAAGGAAAAGAAACAGCAGGAAATTGATGGAATGATAGGCAATGACAAAATAAAAAATTCCGATGAAATATATGTTATGGCCCACGACAAGGAAGATGCCTCAGCAATACAAGATATAAATGACCCAACATCAAGAAACATAGCCAGAGAAAGAAGTAATTTATTAAAAGAAAAGGAGGAAGGTGAAGGTGTGAAATTTACGGAGTTTGCGGACATTAAACGCGAACTTCAAATGGAAAGAAACAAGAAGTTTAAAGAGTCCCGTGGTGGGAGATAATTTTTAAAGGAAATAAGATGGGAAGTGATTATAACAGCTTATTAAAGCAGTCTCTTGACCTTAAGAGGAAAAGAGATGATAAGTATAAGGAGGTATCAAAAGATCGTTTATTTCAGATTTCTAAGAAAAAAATTCAAACAACAATGATTGGTGCTTTGGATAGTATAGAAAAACATTTTGGATTTTTGTGGAGTACAGAAGAAGAGCTGACTTCAGAACAAACCCAATTAAAATCTATATTTGAACAAGCACGCGCAGAAATTTTAGATCGAGGAAATACGCAGATTAGAAACCTGCAGAATGAAATGACACACTATGATATTTCATGGAAAAGATATAAACTAAGTCTACCTATGGTAGAAAGAAAACAAGAAGATAAAGAAGGAGGAATTGAAGATGGTAAGTAAAGAAGAACTTGAACAGGGCCTTGTGACAGAAAAAGATTTAGATGGTAACGAAGTTACTGTTTTTGTCAAAAAGCCTACAACTAAAGAGTATCGTGAATCTCAGGCTGAATATAATAGAGCTTTTAGAGCCGCACTTGAAAGTGGTGCAGTCCTGAAGAAGAAGCTAAATCAGTTTATGAGAGATCAAGGACTTTGGGATGATGAGAAAGACGCTCAAGAGCAGAAGTTGCTCAACGAAGTTGCAAACTCGGAAAAAGCCTTGAAGAAGGGCGGTATTCCTTTATCTGAAGCCAAGCAAATTGCTTTGGACCTTAGAAAGACTCGCGCTAAGTTTAGAAATTTAGTAGCAGAAAGAACCATTTTAGACTCCAATACAGTTGAAGGGCAAGCAGATAACTCTAGGTTTAATGCATTGGTTACGTTGTGTGTCATGAAACAAGACAGAGTTACACCATTGTTCAGCACACTGGAAGAATATGAGAAAGCTGATGTTCACCCGTACATCACAAAGGCAGCTTCTCTTCTTGCTAATTTTATGTATGATTTAGATCCTAACTATGATAAGAATTTGACAGAAAACAAATTTCTTAAAACATATAATTTTGCCAATGAGGATGATGTTCTTACAAATACAGATGGACATACTATTTCTTTAGGTGAAGATGGAGTCGAGCGTCTCATTAACAGTGATGGTCGTTTTGTTGCATATAAAACCGATGAAGGTTATCAAAACCAAGATCCTGAAGATGCTTATTTTGTCAACACAGATGGAGATGAAATAGATGAAAAAGGCGAACTGGTTACAGATTTTGCTCCGTTTTTAGATGATTCTGGTAAACCTGTAGAAGTCCCTGAAGACGAAGTTGATTCTGAAGAAGTGGCTGAAGATACTGAAATTGAAGAAGAAGTACCAAAAAAACGCGGTAGACCAAAAAAGACCGAGGAAATCGCATAATTTTGTGTATATAATTTTGGACAGTCTTAAAGGGGTAGTATCAATGTTAGCGCATTTGCTACCCTTTTTTTATTACACGTAATAGGCGAGAACAAGATATGGCAGGAAAATTTGTACTGACAGCACAGATGCAATTACAAGCACCGACCAATACTGGTCAGGTGATTAGTCAGCTGCGCTCCCAGATGAATAAAGCTAATATAAGTATTAACCCACAGGTAAATACAAAAAGTATTTCTAGTGCCAATAAGCAAATGACAAACCTCGGCACTAGTGCAATTACTGCATCCAACTCTTTAGGAAAAGCCAGCAAAAGCGCACAAAGCCTTGGGGCATCTTTAGGTGCTGCTGCTAGAAGGTTTGCTTCTATTACAATAGCCACAGGATTTTTCTTAGGTCTCACTAGAGCAATTGGGGATTCTGTCAGATCTGCGGTTGAGTTTGAGAAAGAAATGATCAAAATTTCTCAAGTTACAGGAAAGAGTGTTGCCCAACTTGGTGGATTACAATCAACAATTACTAAGTTATCAACAACACTTGGTGTTTCGTCTCAAGAACTTGCAACCGTTTCTAGAACATTATTACAAGCTGGTTTTTCTGCTGACGTTGCCAGAAAGTCATTGAACATATTAGCTAAGACTGATTTAGCTGCAACCTTTGACAATTTACAAGATACGACGGAAGGTGCTGTTGCATTATTAAGACAGTTTAGTAAAGAGGCGGCAGCTGCTGGTGGCCCAGTTAAGTTTCTAGAGCAGTCTATTGATGCCATAAATTCGGTCTCTAAGAATTTCGCTGTTGAATCTAAAGACTTGATCTCCGCCATAAGAAGAACTGGGGGTGTGTTTGAAGCGTCTGGAGGTAAGCTTAATGAGCTTATTGCTTTGTTCACATCAGTTAGATCAACTACTCGTGAAACAGCAGAAACAATTGCTACGGGTTTTAGAACAATCTTTACTCGTATTCAACGTACTGAGACTGTGGATCAGCTTAGAGAATTAGGGGTTGTCTTACAAGATTCGACTGGTAAGTTTGTTGGCCCACTTGAAGCTATAAAAAGATTATCTGTAGGTCTATCTTCACTAGACCCAAGAGACTTTAGGTTTAATCAAATAGTCGAACAGCTTGGTGGTTTTAGACAAGTCGGTAAAGTTATTCCTCTTATCAAACAATACACTACATCTACAGAAGCTTTAGCGATAGCTAACAATGCTGCAGGTTCTACTGCAGAAGACGCCAAAAAAGCGCAACAAGGTCTGGGAAATCAGGTAGCTCAGCTAGGTGAAAAGTTCGCGGCATTATTCAGGTCAATTGTGGACAGTGAAACATTTAGGTCTTTTGCTGAGGGTGCCATTAAATTGGCTGAAGCCTTTATAAGGATAGTAGACTCACTTAAACCATTGCTTCCAATGTTAGCTCAGTTTGCGGCTTTTAGATTAGGAAAAATAGCAATACCTGCGATAGGAAAGTTTGCTGGTGTCGGGGGCAAGAATCAGGGTGGTAGGATTCACGCATTTAATTCTGGAGGTCTAGTACCCGGATCAGGCAATAGAGATACAGTTCCTGCGATGTTGAGTCCGGGAGAATTCGTTATTAGAAAATCTTCAGTAAATAGTATTGGTTCTGGAAATTTAGCTAAAATGAATGGTTATGCCGGTGGCGGTAAGGTAAAAGAATTTGGCGCTGCAATCTTGTCTAGAGCTGGAGCACTAGATGGTTATTCAGCCATGATAGGACCCAAGGATAAGTTTACTTATCAACCCCTTGTTAAACGAATACAACAGGGAGATAAAAACTCTAAAGCAAAACCGGGATCAACGGAAAAAAAGTTGATGGGAATGATTATGGGAGACTACCAAGTTAAGAGATCTGGTCCCAGTAAAGAACTTAAACAGTCTTTTGATAAGCACTTAGACACTGGCATTATTGCTGGTATGGAAAAATCAGCCCAATTAGTAGGTAGCGATATGGGGCTGGGATACAAGAAGATGGGTAAGTCAGGTCAACAAAATTTCCTCAATTCTATAAATGATGGTGCAGTTGGAAACCTCTTTGAGCAGGTTTTAGACGCTTTAGCTGGAGAACCATTTGACAATAGAGCAACTGATCCACGAAGACCGTTTGACTTTGTTGGCGGTCTTGGCAAGTTGGCCGATGACTTCCCCGCAGTTTCTAAGTTAAAATACGTTGATGCTAAGGCAAGTTTTGAAAAGTCTGCACGCGCTCAAATGAAACCAAAAATTGTTAACCAACTTGGTTTATTAAGTGTCGCAGACGCTGTAGCTAAAGTGAAAACTGAGACTAAGAAAAAACCAGTAGGAAAAAAAGGTCCTACGGCTGCAGCGGGGGGAGTAAACTTCAATTCAGGAGGTAGAGTCGATACTGTTCCTGCGATGCTAACTCCCGGCGAGTATGTTATTAATAAATCTGCCGCACAGAGTATTGGCTATGGCAATCTTAACACGATGAACAAAGGTGGTGTTGCTAAGTTTGCTGCTGGAGGAGGTGTTGGTCCGATGACATCCGCTTTAGGTTCTGGCGGAGGGGGAGCTAGAATAATGACCGGAGGGGGTCAGGGTCGCACGAAAGCGATAATGAAATTCCAACAGGAAAACATGAAAGCTTCTAATGCACTAGCGAGAATGAATTTAAGTCTTACAGAAGCGAATACAGCCATCATCGCTTATTCCAGAGCTATAGTTCAAGGTGCCAGTCATTCTCAGGCATTAGGTAGAGCAGAAGCTGCATTAGCGGCTCCAATGTTGAATCTAAACACATCAACTTCGATGAATGCCAATTCACAGAAAAAGGTTGCTGGCTTAGTTGCTGAATCTATAGCTCACGAAAAGAGATTGAATCAGGCAAGAATTGAACAGACTAAAAAACTACGATCACAGGGTTTTAAGGCGGGCATGGCCGGGGGCGGAGGCAAAGGTGTTGCCATGGCAGGTAAGGCAGTTGGAAGCGTAGGTCAAGGAGCTATGTTTGCGGCTATGTTTGCTCCTATGGCAATAGAACTGATGGGTTTTAAGGGAGCACTGGCCGACACAGCTGCTCAGTTTTTAATGATGTCTTCTATGGTACTCATGGTCGTAGCTCCCCTTATTGAGATGGCTGCTACAGCTTATGCTAATATAGCTAGTAAAGTAGGAGAGATCGCAATCACTAAAACTCTTATCGCAACCAAGATGGGGGAAATTGCTGCGATGACTCTAATAATCGCACCGATCCTCGTTTTGGTGGGCATTTTAGGGTATTTTGCTTTTGATATGATGCTTGCTGGCAACAAAGCAAAAGAAGCAGCTAAAGAGCTTGACGGCTTTACTAAAAGTTTAATGGATGAAGGTGGTTCTGGCAACGTAATGCAGGACTTTTCTAACATGTCCAGAAGATTAGGCAAGAGCGCTGAAGCTTCATTTAATGCTGAAGTTAACAATCTTGGTTCCCATGCTCTTAACGCTATGATGGGAGACTTTGACAACTCTGCAGCAACAGACGCCTTTATGGGCATGCTGGGCCCCGCAGAGAGAGCTGGTGATGGTTTTGCTATGGTTATAGCTAAAGGGGCTAATGGCGTAAGTAAATTTAATGAGACAATGGGCGACATACAGACCATGAATTTGGAGGGCGCAGAAAAAGCAAATGCTGTAGCGGATGCAACCTTGGCTCTTGTTGGAGATGTTGGTGGAAATGCAGCCCTATTTGCAAAGGCTCAAAAAGATCTTGAAGAGGCGCAGAAAAGACGTGGAGAGGCAGGATTTAGTGAAGAAGCCTTAAAAGGCTTTGAGGATGCGGCAAAAAATGCTAAGGCTCAAGTAGAGAAAGATTTCCAAGTGATATCGCAGGCAAGGGCTCAGTCTGTTGCCTCCATGAACGAAGAAGCTAAACGAAGAATGAATGCAGGTGAAGATCTTGGTTCAATTGAAAGTTCTGCTGAGCACCAAAAACTCCAAAAGGCCGCTATAGCTGCCATTAGAGAAGAAGTTGTGGCAAGGGCGGAGAGTAAAGGAGAAGAGCTTACAAAGGGTCAAATTACAGGCAGAGTGAACAAAATAATGTCTGCCAACGCACAGCACTTGGAAGACGTTAACGCCCAAATAAGAGAAAACAAAATACGCGAAATGGAAGCTGCCGATGCTGCTCAAGCTATGGCAGAAGCTGCGATCCGTGCGGCGAGAGCAATGAATGCAATGGAGGTGATAGGCATAAAAACACAAGCTACCCTTTCTGCTTTTGATTCTCAGCTTGCGGCTGCGACTGGAGGCTTTCAAGCCGTAGACCATAAACTTGGAGAATTCATAGGAACTCTAAGTGGTGGTATAACTTCAGCTGGAGCTGGAGCTTTAATGAGTACGGCAGGTTCTATTGGTGCAGCAGGACAGGGTTCAGCACTATTATCGCAGATATCAACTGCTGAAAAAATGAGAAGCCGTCTAGCTCAAGAAAGAGGTGTTGGAGGTAAGTTTAGAGGTACACTTGATCAGGCTTCGGGAAGAGGTGTTGCAGAGGACTTCTTAAAAGAATTTGATTTGAGTGGTCTTGACAAAAAGGTTCAAGATAAAATACTCACGATGCTGTCTGACGGCTTAGAAGAGGGTGAAATAGAAGAAATATTTGAGATGATGCAGGCTGGAGTTGAAGACCAAGTCTCGGCTTTCCAAAAGGTTGCAGAAATACAAAAACAATATGCTGATGCATATCAGAAGGGCGTAACAGCTTTATTGGCTGCCAAAGACAAAGAGAGGGCGGCTGTTAAGAAATTTATAGACATTCAGTTCAAAGGCGCTGAAAGACTGAGAAAAGCCCGAGGAGAAGAGGGCGATGGAGCCGCTATAGCTAGGGCAAAACGTGGTGCTGCTGTCGGTAATCTTGGGTTTGGAACTGCAGACTCAAAAAGAATTGGCGCTATGATGACTAAGTTCACAGCAATGGCTCAGAATTTTGCAGCACAGGCTTCCCAGACTACAGATCCGGGTAAACGATCTGAATTAAATGCCGCGCAACAAGTAATGGCTGATAAAGCAAAAAGAGCTGGCGAGGCGCTTAAGATTTTGGCTGACAGGTCTGATGAAGCTGCCGGAGTCATGAAAGAGATAGAGAAAGAAAAACAGGGTCGTGAAGCCATGCAGGATGAACTCAAAAAGTTCACCTTCTCTAGTAATGAACAAAGAGCTGGAATTAAACAGGCTTATGCAGCTTTAGAAAAGGTATTGGTCACCGGAGAACTAAATTCTATACCTGACAATATGAGAGCTACTGTAGGGCAGCTTTTAGACAAGTTTAAGAACGTTCCGGTATTTGGGGGTATGACAGGAGATACAGTTTCTAAACAGTTGCAAGTTAAAGAACTAGATAGGCAGTTTGGTGGTCGGGCTCCAGAAGAACTTGTAAAAGCTATATTTATGTCAACTAGCAAAGAAGACCAACTTATTGAAGAGCTAAAAGCTATTAATCAGGCAGAGGCTACAGCTCAGGCGGAACTAGCCAAATCGATGGCAGATAATTCAAATTCTGTAGCTAACAGTATCAAACAGCTACAAAATGCTTTGAAACCTACACTTGAAAAGTTAACGAATGTGATCAATGCATTTCCTCGACCTAAAGGTGCTGCAAGTGGAGGGTTAATATATAGAGCTGACGGCGGATCAATATTTAAGCCCAAAGGTACAGACACTGTCCCTGCCATGTTAACTCCCGGAGAATTTGTTATACGCAAAAGCGCCGTAGATAAGATCGGTGTTGGAGCTTTATCTGCTCTTAATAATGGAAATGCTAGTCCTGTTTATAGGGCTCAGGGTGGTGTCATTGGATCGGAAGCTGTTAAAAAGTACATCCAAGCTGGCATCTTCACCGCAGACACGAGAGACCAATTGACCGACAGGAACATATTTTGGCAAGCTTTGCCAAAAGAAATAAAAGACGACATGCTACAGATCGCTCGCCAGCAGGATATGGCACTTGTTGATCAGTATTTTCCTAATACAGTTGCGGCTATGGGGTTATTCAGTAATGTGGCTAATACTGGTAGGATGGCCAATCCGGGATTCCGAGGTCTTGGTAAGCGGATGTTCGAGTTCAAGCAGGGCAAAGGCATGCCTGAAATCAAGTTTAATGGAGACCTAAATAAAGGCGGCGGAGCAGGACTCGGGGTTAATAGTCAAGAGTATTTCAATACGCATTTGCCCAACTTGGAGAGTGGTACGACCCTCCCTAACTGGTTAAGAAATGCCGGTCCTACATTCTATAACGGTGTCGGCAAAAACTTCAAGCCCGTTGGTGATAGCATGCCTGCAGTATTTTGGAAGGGTTTATGGGAGAACGGAAAAAACGCACAAAAAGGAGATCCGAAGAGGGGGATAATGGGTTGGAATCCATCATTCTTAGGAAATGAGAACACAATGCGATGGCGAAAAAGCTGGACTTGGAATCAAGCTAAGGTGCTTTCCGGTTTTGGTCCCAATTTTATCCATCATTTAGGAGGCCTTTTCCATCGTTCGATGACCGACAATCCAGAAGCGTATCTTTTAGGAATCTTTAATAGGCAATACCTCGCTGACGCCGAGGTAGCAAAAGGAGCATTGGCAGACGTTTTGGCTGGGCAATCAAAATTCGTAAAACGCCAGCGTCAACAAACCATGGCAGCAGCAGTACGAGATGCTGGAGGGATTAAAGCGGCACAAAATTTTGCTACAGGTGGTGGCGTTGACACTGTGCCCGCCATGCTGACTCCCGGCGAGTTTGTTATGAACTCATCTGCAGTCAAAAAACATGGTCTTGGCTTTATGTCTGCTCTTAATAAAGGAGAGGTTCCCGGATTTAACAAGGGTGGATATGTTGGGTATAGACAGGCTGGAGGTCCAATTTATTCTCAAGGCATAAGCGCTGATGCAATGAATGCTGCTAGTATTGATAACCAAAATAAACAACTCAACGATATTGAGAAGATGGGCAAAATCTCTGTAGAAGGTGTTACTCGCATTGTTTCAGGTTTGCGAAAACAATTTGGTCAAAATAAATTTTATAAAGGTGGATATGTAGGAGGCGGCGCCGTCCAATATAAACAAGGAGGGGGAATGATTGGGAGAAAAGAAAATATTATGGATGGTATTGCAAATGCGCTCTCTGCCTTCAATAATATAGCAGTGCTATTAAATAACATTGCTGTAATGTTCTCTAACCTCAATATACATCACACGATACAAGTTGATGGAACTTTGAATATTCCGGGATTCTCACAGCAAGCAATTAATAACATAGTCGGTACAATTGGCCAGCAGGTTGTTATGCAGACTGAAGAAAAGATCAACGTTGCACTGAATGAATTCAATAGAAAACTAAACCAGCGAGCAGACTAAGGATTAAAAATGGCGAAAAGTAGAACTAGCAGAAATAATTTAGGCTTAACATGCAGGCAGGATATAGATGCTGGCATGGACTTATTCATGCAGTCGCCTGAAAACATAAGGCAGTTTAATAACTGGCAAAGCAAGAATTCTGCGTTGGAGGTCAGTAGATCCAGAGCTTTTGGAAAAACCCCTTTTGATGTTAGCCAAGATACCATCACTTCATATGATCAAATAGAAATTGGTGGAGACTATGCGATAGCATCAGTTCCTGACTACGATGTGGTTCAGATATTAGGTTATATAGGTCTTCAGGAAGGGATTCGTGTCAGAACAACAAAGAAAAAAAATGACACTTATATAGAACCTTCAGAAACTGAGGCTCTCGCCACTTCCGCAATACTTTTTGAAGTCAACAGTCGTGCTGGAGAGAATCAGCTTGCATATGACTCGTGCAATTCAGGACTGAATGCGCGTAAACTTAATTTCTTGATTCATTCTAATAATTGGCCAAATGATAATTTGGCTCTGTTTCCCGGAAGAGATGTCGTAACAGATAGTGACGGTGATCCTGTTATTGATGAGGCCTTTAAAAACGAATTTAATTTTTTTGGTTACAGATTTACTGGCCCAAACGATTGGGCGAGGCGGCTTGATAAAGATGCAATGACTCCCACATACACCAAATATACTCAATATGTTTGCGGTGGTGAATATACTGGCATCCCAGATATTCTCGGGGGCTCAACGGGCTGGATGGGAAGACCTCAGATATTTGTGCCTGTACCAAATCAAGATTATGATCCTCCTCCATCCGAAGAGAAAAAGAGTCCCGGCTATGCAGCTGCCGTTCCACCAAACGCAAATTCGACCGCGAATATGCCTATCTATATGTCGGTGCCTTTTAATAGTAATTATACCAATTATACGCAGTTTTACGAATCAGAGGGGGAGCTGGGCAGTTTCGAGTATATAGTGAAAGAAGTTGAAAAGGAATTTACTCATTCGTTGGATGATGAAGGAAATTCAGTAACAACAGAAGAAGAAGTTGAAGTTGAGTATACATACAAAGTAATATTAGAAAGGTGGGTTATAAAAGATGGCTTTTCTGCATATGGCATCGACCTAGCAGTTCACGAGGGAGCCGGAAGAGTTGACATTTTTACTCGCACTAGTGGGAAAATTACAAGTGTACAAACTTCGGGAAGCGATATAGACAAAGTTACTCTTAGTCTAGATGGAGATTTGTCTGATGGGACTACCTTCTCTTTAAATACAGGGGATTACATAAAGGTTACTTCTGCACTAGATGGCGTTGGTAAAGATAACATTAGCAATCTAAATGGTCTTTTTTATTACAAGGACAACAGGTTGTACAGAGACAAAGATTTCAGAGATGTAGTCAGATTTTCACAACTAGATTCAAGGTATGATCCTGACGACATTAAGGACATTACTTGGACTTTACTTGACTCGGCAGAAACATCAGATTACAATATCACAGACTTGATTTCTGTTGAAGACCCGATTACTTCTAGGTGGACTTGGCAGAGAAGTTATGCAGGATTAAATGAACCCGGTAATATACTTACTTATAATTCAGTATTCAATCAGCTAAACGACGCTTCTTGGCTACTCAGGACCGACATGACAAATAGCTTTTTGGCTCCATTTGGTGACATTTATTCTTGGTCGCAATTTTACCAGTTGTCTAAGTTTGCTTTTTCCACCTATGGTGACGAGCTAGTGCTGAGAGCAAGTAATTTTAATCTCGGAGCGGATATTGATATAAATGAAAATGGAGATATTGCCTTTTCTCAACCTGCTAGTAATTACAGGGCGCCTTCATCTATTTTAAAAATAAACGAAAGTCCATCTGACAATTTTATGCTGGAGCCTTTACGTCAGCACCTCGACATATTTGACAGATTGAGCCCTAAGCGCAACAATCTTGTAACAAGCGTTGTTATTGGGAGAGATGAAGAAGGCAAACCCATCACAAAGCGGACAGCATGGCTTAAGGGTAGAAGTGAACAATATGGTTCTACTCTTAGTATTGACATTGCACCTTATTATTTTGACGACAATGGAATGCTCAAAAAATTAGAGCCTATGGGGTCAGACGTATGCAAAGACGTTTCAGAGGGGGATACTACTACTGATTTTGATGACCCTACAGGGGCGACCTACGGAGAAGGTGACATTTTTGATAGTCCTACTAGTGAGCCCGTCGTTTCTACTGACGGCGACAATGTGGACTTTTATGACTATGGAGAGGCTGCAGATTTTGATGAGCCTGACTATTTTGATGATTCATCTTTCTCGGCTGGTGGCGGTGAATTAAATTGTATGGTTAATTTCAGAAACGTATTTACGTTTCCAGAAACTGCCGTAACGTGCCCTATTAATTTTGGGTGTGTCTTCTTACTTAAATCTGGAGACCCAGACATAAAGATAATTGATGCCTCTAGCGGTAATAGTCTGATAGCCTCTCCACTAGCTGCTTCAACAGGCGGATGCAGTTTTATAACGCAGCTTCACTGGAGAAAGTCCTTTGCTCAAAACTCAGGATCATTCTATTCAATGCCCGAGTATCGTGACTTTAATGATGACACTAAAGTTGGAGGAATTTTTAGGGGTCTTGGATTTTCAAATCAATTTAATGGCACTTACTATGGTAACGAAGTTAGCAGTGGTACATTTTCTCAGTTTGATATGTTAATACAGCAAGGACAAGGAGGCGCAGAAAATCCGTGGAGACATCATGCTGAACACCAAAAGTTAATTAGGCCATACTTGACAGTAAGCTTTTCTCCTTTCGAGAGGTACACTGATGGGTTTGGCACATCCATTGCACTATCAAAAGACGGTACACTTTTTGTTGAAGATCGCGTCACTCATGAAACTCCATCGGCTTCATTTTTTACTGATGCATTGTTTTTTGATTATAACCATGTCCGCCCCAAAAAGGGGCCATTGGCATATGAGGATAATAATCCAGATAAGTTTTTAGAGTTAGGGCCTGAAGAGACTCTAACCCATAGACTCACAGGCAATAAAGCTTTAGATGATTACATAAAAAAGAATGTATCTTATACTGAATTTTTATCCAAAGTAGGCAACAGTTCTATTCATATAAAATTAGACACGGGCTCGGACATTTTAGAACCTCAAGAATTTACATATAGAAGTAGTCGCAAAATTAAAACTGTCGAGGACCCTGTATTCAATTCGCAAACATTACTTATTCAGTCTCCAAGTACCGGCAGAAGAAGTATGCATGTAGATAATGGTAACCTATATGTGGAGGAAGGAAATCAGATAAAGATTTTTAAACTATCTGACACTAACCCTAAAGACGTCTTTGGTCTTCGCCGTAATTTTGTTTCTAGTAAGAGTCCTAGATTGCATAATTTGGTTTATGATGGCAATAGGTCTACTGCATCATCCTATGCATGGCATGGACCCTTATGGATTCCAGATATTGTAGAAAGTTCACAGTGTCAAATATGGCCTCCTAGCCAATATTCTAACCTTAAATCATATGGTAACTGGTGGCACGGTATAAACTCGGAAGGTTTGGCTATTGGAGGAATGAACACTCCTCTTGGTTTCATACTAGACAAAGCACTAGAAAAACAATTAATTGATCCTGAGTATGGCGGAGGCTCTTCTTCTTCCAGTGATACTGATTATGGCGCAGGAACAATGTCTATTTCGGATTCTGCACCTTACGCGCCCTCAGACTATGGTTATAGTGATAGTTATGATCCATTTGATCCGTCTGGTGGAGGAGCCAGCACTGTGCCAGAAAAATCCTATCCTGCAGCCTTTTACAAGGGCAGATTTAAAATATCTCCATTTACAATGTCTTATTTGTCTGGCCTGTCTATTCCTAACCTTAACGTTGCTCAAGAATTTGGACATTTTAATTTTTTAATTATTACCTCTGTAGACAGCAGTTTTCAAGACCTTCAAGACTTTTTCTATGTACCTGTTGACATGGATATGTTTATAGTTGATCGCCACACTAAGCCATATGTAGACGAATTCTCTTCTCATACCCATTATTTGACACATAATTCTTGGTTTCGTGGAGGCATTGGTTTTGGTTTACAAAATACAAAGTTTGAAGACCCTCGCTACGCGTTTTTGAACTTTTCTGAATCTTATCTAACTCCCGGCCAATATGGTAGCGTCAAGAGCTTTAGAGTTTCAGAGAATATTTTAGTTCATTTGGAAAGTAATACCACTGATGATTTAGGGAATGAAATTCTTGATTATAGAGGTGATCCAATCGAAGGAGATGCATCAGCGAAGCTTATAGTTTACGATACATCTACAGATATTCCAGAAAAAATTCAAAGCATATCGGCAAATTTGCCGTCACTAAACAAAAGCATAGTTAATTACTCTAACTCCATGAGGATGTTTAATTTCGACGACAGTCTCACTCCGGGTGTTCTATTTGATTTTATTTCATTTGATGTTGTTAAAGGAAAAATTTTCGCATCGTTTTCTACTCGCCATGATAATAGAGGTACTAGCTATTTACCTTCGGTCACACAAGAAAGAGACATGCCGTACTTCTTTGGCTCAAGCAGGTACACTAGAAACGGGATGGGGTTTTGCATATTCACCGACTCTTATGCTAATCCCTTAATGAGAGCTGAGCACACTCCTGAGTTCACCGAGATGGCATTGCCGTTCTTTGGCTTCTCTGAGACTTTTGATCCAGATGCTACCCCTTTCGACTTGAACAGCATGTATGAATATAATAAAAATGAAGGATCTTTAGTGGATGCTGCAATTTTTGATGTAAATAATTCTCATAAGATTCCATGCAACTTTTATAGTGTGAAGAGTTTTGGTAGACGAGGCAGGACCATGACCGTTCCCGAAAGTTTTACCATAAAAGTTGAAGTCTCCTCAAATGTAACTTCTGGCCATCCTAGAAATCGCCCAACGGTACTGCCCGTGATTCAGGTGTTGGGTGGAGATCCTCGCTTAGAAATTAACCAAATGTATGGAAGCACAAATGCTAGTTTTGATGACAGACTCAGAAATGGAAAGCTAGCTTATGGTGACAAATATACCAACGAAAATGTTGGCCCATTGTATGTTCAAGGGTTAGCAAATAAAACTAAAGCTGATAGACGCAATACTGTTATTCCTAGTTATCAGCTACTTGGCGATAAATATGTCGGCACAGCAACAGTTCCAATATCAGCACTTTTTGATTATACCCCTCTTTCTTCCGATGACAACAGGACAATAAAATTTAATGACGGAAATGGGGTAGTGTTTTCATCAGACCTTGATGGGTATGGGCAAAGAAAACCTAATAGTTACACAGTTGAGTTTGATGATGCAAACAAAGAAAGTTATATAGCTTCTAGAAAAATCAGTAACACCACATTGGGCATAGCGATTGTTAATGATGACGGTTCTTATTTTAGGACCGCAATGGCTGGCGATTGGGACAGAGAAAGAGCGGTTCCATACACCTATTTAGAGGAGAACGAGTCTTCTCCACATGCTTATATTAATTATGCAAAAGTATTTGTAGAAATAAATTACAAAGAGATTGATATTGCTAAGGTTAGAAGGTTTACTTGTGGAGGAAATTACCATTTCTTTGGCAATGTAGAAGGCTATAATGATACTGATTACAACTTGTCTACATTTCCTACTCCTGCAGAACTTGCTCCAGATGAAACAGCTTTTAGGGAAGGAACTCAAGAAAGAAAAGAACAAGATATTCGTCGAAGCAGAGGCCTTGCAAGAACTTGGCAATATGATACACTTCCCACAATAAGAGCAAATAGGTCTGGGGCACAATCTTATTTGAACTTGGATAGTGAGGTACTTCTAGGTACGTCGAATCAAAGTATTCAGGTTGTAGCACCTCAATTAGGTTTTGATACACCGTACCCTGATTTTATGGCATTACATATGATTTCCATACCATCAAAATCTAACGACTTAAACCTTAGAACCGTTGGACACATAGAAGCCTCTGGTCAAACAACCCTTAAGACTGAAGGTGTTGTACATGTATTTAGGGGGACTAGCTTGTTTGTGGGAGGAGGCGTGGCTGACGAGGATATGAACCTCAGCATGCCTGAAGTCTTTGGTTTTGAGTGTACAAGCATAGGGCTTTCTATGTTACCTCCTCGTGGTACTAGGATCACAGAATTCCAAAGGCTGGCTTTTGCTGGAGGAGAAGGAATAAATAAACCTTTATCTCTTGGAATCAATACGAACTACATGAGTGGAGGTATGGACTTTAACATCTTAGGTAGTGTCGGTAGTGGAGTCATGAATGTATCTATGTCTGGAGTCCATGGATTCAATAATTCAATGCCTTGTGTTGATGGGAATTTATTTGTAGGAGCTATGGCGGGCACAGGGAATTCTACTATGCCTCTGCAAATGGGAAGATTTGACAAAGATGTTACCATGAATTTGACAATGGAAGACGGTGGAGCGTCAAAAGCTATGACGTTTGCATTAAATACAAAGCCGATAAATACTAACATGGACATGTTCCAAGAGGGTAAAGCGGTTTCAACCAGTGGATGGCCTTTGTTTATTGGTAGACAGTTTGACGAGAAAACTATAGGTCTTAACACAACAGGCCCTATTCCTCTTGGGTCTGCAGTCGATGGAGATACTGGGGGAATAACCGCAATTGACATACAAATATCTGGCGGTATAATTCCTACAGCTAATTCGATTGATAACAATTACTCAGGAAAATGTGACTTAGGACGAATAGAACAAAGGTTTGATCTTAGTCTTGACTCAGAACAAGTAATAGAAAAAACAAAAACTAATTCAATATCTAAAAATGTTTATCTACCTAATAGCAATAAGAGATATGGTTATTATGCTCCGACTGATGTCAAGACATATTTACGATCATTTAGTCCTGACAACTCAATAAGATTTTATGATGCAGTAACCCCCAGATCTGCTACAGCTTCTAATGAGCGTTATTTGGTAGTAGCTAGCAATACATCTTCGATTGCACTAGCTCCTAAATCAGTGCAAATATTTGAATTTAAAGATGAGAACAGTCTAGAGTTGAAGTATACTTATGACAATTTGGCTGAAGACTTAATAAGGTTGGGAATAACTAAGCCTGATGAAGCTACAGTGTCTGCAAGATATAAGTCTGTCGATATTTCTGAAAATGGGCGAATCGCGATATCCATTAGGTTCAGGACTACAACAGGTTTGAGAGATGGTGTATTCATATTGCAGCCAGCTCAAATAACTACAGTGAGAGAAGGTGGCGTTATAGAATATGATCTGTGTGCGATTGACTCTCCAGTAAGTGTGGGAGCCCCTACGTTTGAAACCGTAGATGGATGGTTCATAACGCACGGATTAGCTGGAGGCTACATTGATGAAGAAGACAATGAAAAAAGAGCTGATAATTATTTAGGTACAAACGTTCAATGGAGCGAAGAAGATCTTTTCTACGATAAACAGACTTTTAATTTTGCTGATATCTGTAAGGTTTCCCTGTCTGACAATTACGCATCTTCTGAAGTGCAAATGTCGTTTAGAACCACTGTTGATGGTGTAGGTTATCAGGCCAACAGATATGCAATACCTGCTGGAACGAAAGTTGGTTTTGGGTCAGCATTCAAAATTCATGGCGATTATGCTGCTGTAAGTGCCCCTCTACTCGATGCATATGTTTCTCGCAAGAAATTTTCCGTGACACATGCGCCTTCACCTGATGGAGCTGTATTTGTATACAAAAATAATGGTAGCACTTGGGATTTAATCGAAACACTTTATTCTCAAGGCTATAATTCGTCAAACATTTCAGATGTTGATAAGTGTAGCTATGACCCAAGATTGTTTGGGTATTCATTAGACCTGAATTCTGATAGTGGGTTTTTAGCTATATCAGAGCCTATAAAATCAAAAGTATACAAATATTCTGTACATGGTAATGACACAGTTAGCTCTATAGATGCTTTCACAAACACTTCTGCGGTCGGGTTTGGTAAGAGTCTCAATATTTGCTCAAACAGTATTTTGACTAATGGAAATAGCAGTATAATAGATCCTGTTTATGATGCTAGTTTCTCCTATACTGATGAAGAAAATGTTTCTGAGGTAGAGCAGTACGTAAGATTCGGCGCTAAGATAAAATCTGTATCTTCTCAATTTACATTTATTAAAGACGCTCGTCCTTTTGGAAGCGAAAAGATTTTGGTTGGAAGGATATTTAAAGTCATTGCGGCAGGACAAGAACCAATTCAAATAGAAAAGATTTCTATATTAGATGTAAAATATGAATCTACTAGCCCTCCACTGTTTATCTCTGGCCCAGTTGAGGTGGAAGGGACTAGAAGTCTTTCTCTTAGACCAAAACAGACAGCAAGTGGATCTATGAAGCTACAGTTTGCTTCTATAGGTGTGACAAACACAACACCTTTACATGTTCACGTTCCTGATCCTGCAAGCGGAGATATGCCTTTCCACTTAAGGGTTGGTGAAGAATTAACTAGAACTTTATTTATTGATTCTCAATATATTCCGGTTAGCGGTGACATCTCGATAGATATCAGCGGTCCAGAATCAGGTATTTCCGATGCTCCACTGTATGTTGGCGCTAATGAACCGGAAGAGCTTAAGTTTCCAACATCCATCTATGGGCACGTTACTCCGACAGCGTTTGGTAATTCATTCCTAACAATTAAACAAGATGACCCAATTGGCGCATCTGGGGCATTTAGTATCTCGCAGTTCGGAATCGCAGCGGATGCTGGGAGTTACACTTCGGGCACTTCGCTGTTCCTGCCTGCTGGTAATTTTGGTCCTTCTAGTGGAACCTCATTCTTGTACACTAAGGTTCAGGAATTTGGAGATGCTAGTGGTACAGCATTCTTAGCTCTTAAGACAGATCCAGCTAGTGGTATTGGGGAGAATATCATAAACGTTGCCATATCTGGGCAAGGCACAAATGCATCAAGAATTGATAAGGCTACAAGCACATTAATGGTATCCTCGACTGCTCCAGTTGCTTCTGGTGTCGATCTAGTGTTGTATCGAAAAGGAATTGGCGGAGGCCAAGAACTTGATGCAAACAACAACCTAATTGTGTATAATCTTACAGAGGCTTCAGATGTCAACTTGGCTGTTTCGGGTGCAAATATAGCTACAGGAGATATGAATATAGCTATATCAGGAGTTATAGGATTGGGTACAGGGATTATACCCACATTTGTTAGAGGTTATCAAGACTAAGGAGTTATAAATGGCAGTAACATTTAATTCAATCGGAGGCGGCAGCATTACCATAGGTGGTAGTGGGTCAGACCCCTTTCCGAAATATTCGATAAGCACTGAGGGGGTTCAGAGTGGCGATGGAACCTTAATAGATATTACTTATAATGTCAGTATCACTGGTCAAGTTTTAGCATCCGGCGATATCACGTCTGCCGGATCAAGGCAAAGTAGTTTGTTAGGTCGTATTAAAACGATGCTACAGACCGCAGAAAACGCAATACCTGTCGGTACTCTTGAGATTGTTCCTTATGGAGGTTTATCGGGCGTCGTTAGTTTTAGTGATGCGACTCTTATGGCTGTCGAAATAGCTGAACAAGATGATTCCGGTTCTGTTCAATACCAAGACTACACGTTTACCTTTACTGCTCATAAAAGAGATGGAGCAAAAATCGGCAACACCTATTCCCTTGCTTCTGCGGAAGAGACATGGGAGGTAACTGAAAATGATACTAGGGTGTTTGAAAGCAATACCCTTAGTAACACACCTACAAAAACATATACTATTACACACACAGTTAGCGCAACCGGATATAATAGAACTACTGATACTGCATTTAATAAAGCTGGTTGGTCCGAAGCTAAAGATTGGGTTTTGAGTAGATTGGTTGCTACTCCTGATACAGCTATTGCCGAAAATATGGCTGATAACTCCACGTATTTCACCACCTTCAACGGGGTGTATATGGGCGAAAGCTCTGCCGACTTCATTGATTTATCGACCGATGAGTATTATAATCACAATCGTGTAGCTAATTCTGATCTATCTGGTGGAGCTTATTCTGTAACTGAGACTTGGTTTATTTCTAAAGAGTCTGTTACACATGATATAGAAATGAGTTATGACTTAAACGAGGAACAGATAGGATCAGTTACTGTGAACGGGACTATATCAGGTTTGAGTACTTCTAGCTTTTCCTCTAAGAAGGACAACAAGGTTACACAGGCTGAGGCTGTTTTAACTACAGTTCTTGATCAGGGTTATAGTCTAGCAAGTACCTTTTTTAATACAGTCAAAGAGCCTGATGCTGGAGCACTAACAAATAATATCCTAACAAAGAGTGTTGCAAAAAATCCTGTAGCAGGTACTATAACATATAGTATAAACTTTAATGATAAGACAAAAGAAGACGAGGATACAATTTCCGAAACCTTGACGGTGTCAGATGACAATGAAGACAGAAGCAACAAGGTGATCGCTATCATAGCGATAATTGGTAAGGCTGATGGTCCGATATTTCAAGATATGGGTACTACACCAGAAAGAAAGAGAAGTGTTTCTGTTGACTGGACAATGAAAAAAGATAAAAGAGAAACAAAGCCCACAGCTAGAGCTACAACAGCCGCTGATGTATATAAACCAACTGGAGCATACCAGATGTCTAAAAGTGAATCTTGGACACCGGCTACTGGGGCATACACACTAAATATAGAATGGGTTTACTAAAATGGCGCAACTGACAAAACCTATAGAGATGTTCAACGCTTATGTGTCTAGCTTCAGTTCTAGTGTAGGTTACGGCGCTGAATCTAGCACTATGCAAATGACACTTGTAGAAGATCCAGACAATGTGGATTCTAATGGTAGAAGCGTACCTAAAACTATAAAACACAAGAAGGTTAGACTTGATGAAAATGGTAAACTTATTCCTGACGGGAACGGAAGTGTTGAGTTTGATCTTGTAGATGGCTTTCCAGAAGTTGGAACTTGTTGCCAGTTTAGGTTTCAGGGTTTTGAGTTTGTGGGCATTCTGCAGAGATACAGCTACAGTCAAGGTCTTAGCGGAAATACATATGATGTCACATTTGAATCTCCTTCAAAGGCTCTCGATGGAGTTCAAGTTATCTTAGATAAGTTTGAGGGTACTGTTTTCACAGAGGGAAATAGATACTTTCCATCAGAAGGTGAAAATTTTACTAGTCAAATAAACAACATTTATAATCCATTTGGCATTAAAGAAAATTATGCCTTTGGTGGTCTATTCGGAGGGTCTGGTAGAAATGAATTTGGGTTTAACGCTAAGGAGCTACTTGAGCTCATAGAGCTAATTTCACAGTCTAAGAAGACTTATGATAACCCAAGCGGACCATCTACTAACACCTCCACAAACGAAGATGATGAAGAGATAATAGGCGGTCCAATACATTTTGGACAGTCTAAGTTTACTATTGACTTTGGCGATCTAAAAAATCTTATTCCTAATTTTCTAAGGATAAAAGGTGATTTTCAAAGCATCAATGCTATATTACAAGAGTGTACTGAAATTATAGTGCATGATTATGTAACATATATTAAACCTACCACTTCACGAACGCTTGTTGGTTATGGCACTGGAATTGTACCAAGCCCTATATACCGAGATGAAGTTGCAAACGGCGTTGCGCTGCCTGTTTTAGATGATGAAGAAAATATTACCGGGCCGACAATAGCATTTAAGTACCTTGATAAATCTGTGCAGCCTGTTACGGGTGCTGTAGCGTCTTTGGTAGAAGGAGCAAAGAAGGGCAATACCCTTATTTCTGCTACTAATGGTAAAGAATTAGCGGATGTAGTCACTCAAAAACTCATTGTTGGAGGTAAGGCTAGTAGGGTCTGGCATGCTGGCATGCAATATCTGATACCAGTTTATGGAAAAGATCATAGTGGAAATTGGTTAGTTGGAACTGGCTTCAATGATACTGATATCGCTCCCGTTGCCACATCTACTGGAGGAATATATTATCCTTATATAGCTGAATTGAGAGCTGCGCTCTCTGGTTTTGATGTGTGGTGTTGGTATCATACTGTCGGTGCCGCTTATGGGTATACAAATGTGACTAACCCACTTTATGGTAGTTTTGCTAGGATAGGCACATCTGTTTTTAATAGGCTTATACAAAACACTGCGAGTCCTTATTCTTTCACTGCGGGATTTTCAGGCGATATGATGTTGGCTTATGCGCAACAGGAAGCTGCAAAGGGACGGAGAAATCCTCAAGATTTTGGGCCAGATGGCACTGAGATTTTTAGTTCAGTGTTGAATACCGCAGAGAATTATTATGGAAAAACTTACTTTGTCCTTCTGCCAGTCGAGCCCGGCGGAATTGACAACAATATTAGATTTGTACAACAAAAATCGGAATCAGCTTGGCAGATAAGTAGTTCGGCTTGGGACCCTGATTTCACAATAAAAGATATTGAAGGATATGACGACCAAGGTAGATTAAAGGCGTGTGCAGGATTCTTCCCCTCCTACACAACTAGCCAAGGTTTTAGAGAAAGAGATTTTAGTGCTATAGAGCACACTTTGCCTTATGTAGTACCCGGACTATCAACAACACTTGTTGGGACTACAGATATTGACATTGACGATAAAATTTATTGGCGATATAATCCATATCATCAGCACAACTCGAATCCATACGATGACGTTAGCGCGATGGTTCATGTAACCGTTCCACGGGTTCACGAGCTCTGTGATGCAGCAATTAGGCCAGAACATGAAAGTGGGCCCGGCTTGGATAACGATACCGAGATCATCCAAGGTGGACCAAGAGCTGCAATGGGTGGAGCTCTGAATCATTTTGCCACAATTGGAGCCAATGGGCCTGCAGCCGCTCTAGCTGGATGTCCTACATGGTCAAGTTATAGCGCAGGAGTTGCTAACTTTGCTACTATGGAAAATGCCGCGCTAGCATTAAAATATATGGGTAGATCGGTAAGGCCTTTTGAAATATCCATACCTCAAGACAGCTCAAGATACACTTGGGGACCTTGGTACAATTTTAGTACAAAAATAGGTAAAGCGCATATAGAACAAAATTCACAACTTCGACCAGAAGTTTTTGGTAACGTTGCAGTAATGGATGATGCTGCATTTGCTCTCGCTGCTAGTGCTACTGCAGATATGTATGCCTCGGAGTCAGGCACTGTTGAAGTAGCGGAATTTCCACAGAATAACATAGCTGAAAGGTTCGCTGGGAACGGTCCATATGTCACTAAACTTTCCTGCAAAGTTGGTACTGATGGGCTAACAACAACTTATGAGTTTTCAACTTGGACTAGAAATTTTGGTAAGATAGCCAAATATAATATTGACAGAATAGCCGCAATCAACAAGAACAAAATAAAGGCACTTAGGAGTGGGTCATCTAATTTTCCTTCTTCTAACTTCCAGTCTTCGGGAGGAAGAAATCCGCAAGGACGAGCCTTAGATCCGGCTATAAATAACTTCTTCATTGGGCTTCCTGTTCCTATGGCTGCTGCTGGTGGCGCAGCTAATAATCCAGATGGTAGTCAGGTTTGGGTAATGTCAGGTAAAGATGCAGTTGCTCTTCCAGAAGACCTAGCTAGAAAAGTGCAGTTTGGTGGAACTGTCCTCAATGCTTATGACATAAGTTTTGGATGTACTCCAGAGCAGATTTTTTCCCCTATTGGCCTTATACGAACCGATAACAGGGTTGAGACTGGAAACCATTATCCGTTTCCAAAATCTTTTCTGCCTTATGTGAAAAACCCCAAAGAGGCTGAGGACAGTAAATCAACTGATTTTAATTACAATTTAGTTAATCCTAGCGCTGCCGATCTAGATCCGTATTTCGGATCAGCATCCATGAGCGGATTTGGTAAAGTAGACTATGGCGCCACGATTAGGAATGACTTTAATAGTATTACCGCCGGTAACGCTTCTCTAGCCTTTGAATACTATAACAATACTTCACAAAAAGCACAGGAATATAGAACATATGGGTTAAGGGGGCCGATACTATTGTCTGGCTGGGGGTTTGATGTTGATGGAAATCCTGTTCCGAGGGGAGAACGTGGAGATAGTTTCAATGGTAGTTTTTCACAAAACAGATCTGGCTGGAAAACAGGTCCTGTGGATTTAAGATGGGATGAAGATAGACAGGTTTGGGCAGGCGGTCATCAGATTGTAGAAGGCTACTTGACTACTAAAGTAGAGCCTGCGAGAAAGCAAGGGGAAGTGACTACTCCAGTGGGAGAAGCAACAGTAAAAATAGCCAGAGTTAAAGGTGGGCAGTTAAGAGTAGGACCTGATAATGGGGAAATCAAAGTAAAGAATTTAGATAAACATCTCAAGATAGAAGACAACCTACCTTTGTATTGTAGCTGTATCAAAATTAATGGCGAGTGGAGGTTTTTGTATATTGGATGTGATCAACCTCCAGAAGAAGACGAAGAAAATGACGGTAATAACATATAATGGAGTCATAGTTGATGAATAGTCGTGCATGTTGCTGTAGAGACGGAGGAGAATGTCCAAAGTGCAAGCTGGCGTGTTTATATTACTGCGAGGCGGGATATGATCCTAATCCACCTCCGCCGAATCAATTATCTCTGAACGAAGCTTGGAATAAAGGTCATTATTTTCCTGATAGTGGCAATACAGACCAAATTCCTTTTGATGGTGAATACAATAGCTTTAATATTGCAATAGACCCATGCAACGATCCCAAATTTGAATACGCTCTTATTGTATGCAATATAAATGCAGCCAGAGACGATGAATTTGACGTATGTCTAAACGGTTACGAGTTAGGCCCAATACCAGAACTGGGTGTAGATTTATGTGGAGGCAGATTCTTCGCTACTTCTCAGGAAATAGTAGATGCATTGAAAGAAGGCCAAACCGAAGAAGGCTGCCCTCAGCTTGCTGGGGTTGAAATGTGTTGTGTGGATAACACGGATGCTGTTACTATAGTTGATAAACTGCCTTTTATGGCAGGGAATCTAGCCGATGGAATTCCTTTCTTTCAACTGTTCATGAGGAATACAAAAGAAAACAACAATGGAAACTTTGGTGAATTTGCTATATGGAGGATGTCTAAATATAAAGAAGGCGGCAAACAGAAAGAATCCATATGTCTTTTAGGAAAGGGCAATTATGCTGGCGGCACAGGAGACGATCTTGGGCCATATGATTTTGGACACCAACCATTATGCCCCTCTACTTATCCTGCCCCTAGAGCTGATGAATGTTCTGAGTACTACTATCCTCCACCAATTGTCCCAGAACCACTTCCGCGAACATGCAAAGGTGAGTGCATCTATACATGGTCTGAATCTGAGTTTAAATGGATTTTAGATGGTCTCAGTTTTTGTTGCAAAAGCACTGAGGTTTTTGGAGACGACTGTGATATATATGATCCTGATACTGAAGCGGAATGCAGGTGTTGTCCTCCTACATATGTTGGTCCATTTAATGGAGCTGTAGGGCTTGGTACTTGCGGTGATATTAGTACTGCATGTGGATTGCCTCCAGAACCACCAGAGCCACCAACCCCAACGCCGGAACCTCCAGAACCAATTCCAGCCTGCTGGTTTGAGTGGGATGGTTCTAAATGGAATCTTCGCACAGACATTACTGTATGCAGCAAGACTTGCTGTGAGCCTGATTTTAGTGGTACTTTTGTTGGAGAGGTGAATCTGGGAACATGCAAAGAATCTTGCCCAGAGCCTACACCAACACCTACGTGTGGGGGTCGGTGTGTATATAGATGGATTGATCCTAGTGTGCCGGGTTCAGAAACCCCCGGAACGTGGCAAATCACTTCCGGTACTGATTGTGAATGCATTTGTTGTCCTCCTACACACATAGGAGAAGAAGACGGAGAGATTGCTGATGGTACATGCATAGAAACAACTCCTTGTCCTCCCGCACCAGATCCTCCATCCCCCACACCGCCTGCACCTTGTAGTAGTGGTTTTTGTATATGGACAGCACAACCCGATGGTTCATGGAAACTTGATCATTCTCAGTGCCACTGCAAATGCTGTGGTCCTCCTACTTTTGTTGGATTTCCGGGAGATATTTATGAAGATACCTGTTACGAGAATGACTATCTATGTCCAGATGATCCTCCTAGTCCAGACCCAGACCCAGACCCTGATCCAGAGCCCGGTCCTGAGTGCTTGAATGCTGGTAGTTGTGCTTGGATATTTAACATGGACACTTGGGATTGGGATTTGTTCGCGGGATGTGCATGTCGAGGCTATACCTGTGATCCTCCTCCACCAATACCTATTGACATAGAAGAACTTAGTGACTTGAGTGCTGACACACCTTGTTATGAGAGAGAATAGGATATACTTAATATGAAATGTGAAAATTGTAATTCCGATATGCAGGGTATACAGAATACTGTTTGGCATTGCGACAAATGTGGCATGATTATACCTTATATAGCTGACACTAAAGGTCCATCAATTTTGAAAAAAGCAGCTAATTTTACAAAGGCTGTTACTAAGCATGCAGCTAATGGCTTTAAAAATGTTCCTGAAATAGTATATAATGATCGCATGGATAAATGCAATAATTGTGATAAATTACGTGATAACGGGCAGTGTTCAGAGTGTGGCTGTGTGGTCAAAATAAAAGCTGCTTGGGCTCGCGAAAAGTGTCCTATAGATAAGTGGTCTGAATATAAAGCAACTAGAGGTAAATGTCGTGGTTGTGGAAGAAAATAACTTAAAATTACGTTTATAACTAGCATTTTTGTGTATTATAATACATAGGTGCTTTTAGATACAATAAAGGAGACTCTAAAATGGCAGAAATAACTTTCGGAGTAGATAACTACTCAAATATAGTTGGCTCGGGATTGGGCTTTTACGGAGCTACGTTTGGCTCCTCCGTGCAAATTGGTGCTTTTCAAGACAAGACTTTTGTCACTAATTCGGCGGGTACTACTGAGGGTCCAGCTACCACTAATATTAAATATACAGTTCCAGCTACTGGCGCTCCAAGCACCATTGGATCTGGTATCCCAATTACAAAAATAAACTCTAGTAATAGTACTTTTCATATCAACTTTGACCATAGCACTGATGTTAATGTTCAGAACTGTCAATTAAGAATATATGATAGAACAAATACGGATTTCCCAGCGTCTGGTGTTGTTACTAAAGTGTGTGAAATGGTTAACTTCGATAACAGAAATTCATCGACTTGGTCTAATAGCGCGACTAAAGGCCCTGATAATGTTGCCGTAGGTAGTAATTTTTATGGCTCAGGCGACATGTTCTGGTGGGGATCTCCTTGGCCAGATGCGGGTCCAGTAAGAGCTGGACAAAAGTTTTACGATAATTCTTCTGGTGTTAGATTCTTTAACTTCACTCAGACAGAAGCTACCGCTGGTGAAGGTAACGGAGACTCTAGACTTGGAACAGTGACTGGTGATACCGAAACTGTTGGTGGTACTGGTGTGATCGTTCCTCTATTCAATTCTCCGGGAAGTGGTGGATACTTCTTAAATAGTATTAACACTGATGTTGCTGCAGTTCAGCCTAAATGGTTACAGTACTATGATAATAGTAATAGACCTGATGACTGTCCTGACTTAGGAACAAAGACTAGCACTAATACATTTGGTGGTACTGGTCTTGCTAAGCGTCATACTTGGCAGGTTGGAATTTCAGCTTCGCCACTGAGCATTGGATCTAAGACACAATATGGACTATATGTATCTCTAGAGTACCTATAAAGACTTGAGCCTTTAAGTCCATTAAAAAAGCCCTGCTTCGTGTGGGGCTTTTATTTTTGATATAAAGAAACCTCGCCCAAGTTTCCCTGAGCGAGGTCGCCTCAACCGGAACACTCTTTATTCAAGAGCCTTAGTTTTAGGATTCCATTTCTGCCAACCACCATCAGGTAGCCAGTTTCCTTCGGAGTCTTTCCGTCTAGGGAATAGTCCTCCACCCTTCTTGTTTGCACCAAATGCTAGCTTAGCACCACAGTCCACACAACGAAGTTCGTAGTATTCGTTACCATCATTTTCTCTTACGACAAATCTGAGGTTCTCAGAACCACATTTGCCACAAGATGTTTCACCAAATACTTCTTGAAAAGTAGATAGTTGCTTCCAGATTTCACGAACGCTATCTGCTTCAAATTCTACACTAAGTTTGTTTACTTTAAAATTCGCTTTCATCAATTTCTCCAATTCTTGTCATAACCCATAATCGTCTCTGGTATTTCTGTTGCCTTAGTTTGGTATTTATTAAGGACTCCAAGCATAGCCGAAGCTTTCTTCTTTTCTACATCATTAACTGATGCGTAATCGCCCTCACCAGAATTAATAAACCCAATAACATTGATGTCCAATTGCCTACATTTATTGTCGATAAAGTTAATCTGAGATGCACTAATTTTAGAGTCCTCAGCCCACTCACCGTCTGTAGGATTGTCCTTCTGTACACTTTGCTGCACAATAGATACGATATCTTTTCTTGCTAATTCTTCAGCAGCTAGGCATCGTACACCTAAAGCTTTACGCAAAGCCCGTCCTTCCGCACGAGTGCTTGCAGTAGCTACTGGATGAGCACAAAATAGATCATCAGTATTGCCATGCCACACGTCTGCGACCTCCTTAAAGACTCGGAGTTGTCCAGAGTTCATCCAGTTAATTGCAACTTGATAAACAACCGTAGCTCTTCCGGGTCCATTTCCATCAGTTGCTGGGAATACTTGATCTGGGCCAGATTCAATAACCTCACCTAATAGTAGTCCTGCAACTCTTCTCAGTCCTGCACAAATGGGATTTCCATCAATAAGTTCATCTTCACGGAAATGTCCCATCACATACTGATTCCATTCCCGTGATCCATACTCAGGAATATCTGGATCTTTTGGTACTGCAATTACATCTTGTTCTGTAACGGTCTCAAAGTCAAACATTTCTTCTTCAATTTCGACTGTTTTTGTCATTAAGAAATCTCCAATTCTATAAGTCTTTTTGACTTCGGAGGAAACTTGGTAGCTACCTGCTTTACTACTAGCTTAACCATCTTCCAAAGTCTATTCTCAACACCCCTAGTAAAGCTGGGGCACAAATACTTAATTCTAATAACACAATATCCGTTTTTAATCATGATACCGTTCTTAATAGCATCGTGCTTAACATATTCACGCAGATGCTTTTCTCCAAACACGGGCATAAAGTGTTGTGGTCCGTCTACCTCTATAATAGTATCAATGTCAGGAAGATACAAGTCCATCTCATATTTTTCACCACTTATTAATCCCTTTTTATGTAGCTCCACATTGTAGCCAGCATTTTTCAGGTTATTGAGAAGACTGCGTTCCGCCTTAGATCCATCTCTAATTGTTTCTCTGAGTGCGTCACTCCCCTTTTTTTGTATTTCTTTTCTCTCTGATTCGCTTAGCTTTTCCCAGTTCTGCTTAGCAATTTTACTGCGTCTATCTCTTTCTTCCTCAGACATACTATTCCAGTGTTTCTCCAGAGAGTTGCTGATTTTGTCTTTTGATTCCTCTGATCTCTTCTTCCCCTTTGTAGGATGTACGGCACTACCGCCCTTTAATGCTTGTTTTTGAGCATCACTTTTGCTTCTTAGCTCAACACCGCTAGACACTAATACCCTTCTAATTTTATTTGGGTATGTGTCATATCTTTCAGCAATAGCCTTTGTGCTTAGTTTGTCTTCTAAGTATAGTTCTATGATTTTTCCGGTGTCCATAATATCTTCTCCAGTTGTTCTATATTCCAATTATCAACTACGCCAGCGACTTCTCTATTGGCATACTTTTCTATTAGCTGTTTATGTGATTCACTACGAGCTAATAAATTTATATTCTTATTTCTCATCACTCTAGAAGTTGCGGCAAAATCCATAGGCTTTCTTATCCATTCTAAATCCCAGACATAGAAGAACTTATTGGAACTGTTTTGTGTCTTAAGGATGAGATTAGCCATCTCAACAGTATCTGCAATTGTACACCCGTCATGGGTAGCGTAAAAAGAAACATTTGTACATGTAAAAAAGGGCTTAACGACAGCAGGCGCTAAGTTATTGTAAAAGCAGATAGGGGAGTAGCCAATGTTATCTAGTAACTTATTAAATTCTTTAATCAAATAAAAACTAGACTGTGTTGGACCTAAGCTATCTACAACCGCAGCGATTTTCTTCATCTTTAATCAAGTTCTCCCAGTACTTAAAATGTAGTTTTTTAGCATCATATATAATACTAGGCATTTGCTCAATAAAATGCACAAGTTTTTGGTGGGTTATTTCCTGCCAATTTTCAACAAATAAGACAGGTAATCCATCAAGGCACTTGTGAGTAAGGTGGGTTTGCACTATTGGTATACATCCCATATATAAGGCTTCCCATATCCTATGTGTATCGGTCCCGTTTCCTCTAGGGCAAACACAGAACGCATACCTTGATAAGTTATATACATATTGCTCAAATCCTGTGCCGTTAACAGATGGCGCAAAGTCTACATCTATCTTTTTGTCCATAATAAGATTTGCAAGATCAAGTCTTGATTTGTGTGTAGAAGGATTAAATTGAGTGAAAGCCCTCAGTACTCTTTGTTGGGACTTTTCTGCTTTAATGATTGTGTCACGTTTTCCCGGATGCCAGTGGGAATTTTCCATACCTATTGGTATCGGGAATGTTCTATTAGATGCGGTACATAGGTTCTGTGCATACCAACATACTAAGTTTCTAGGCAAAAATGACTTTCTTAGAAGTATTTCAGTATCTCCATTATGGGTCACAAGCTTAAACTTAACATCGCTGTTTTTCTCTATGAAGACTAGTGCTTCCAGATACCTGTCGGAGGGCGCATACATAATAACTTCAGATTTATCAGGGGTGTTTTGACCAAGCTCGAAGTCGCATATGGCTTTAAATTTTTCTCCATCAACAAAATCAAATAACATTGTTACCTCACTTGCACGCTGGAGTAAGCACCAATCCGCGTACCTTCAATAGCTATGTATGGTAAAAAATGATAAGTTTTGAAATTCAGTTTATCAAACCAGTAGTTAGCCTCAAAATCTATAGGTAAAGTAAACGGCTTTATGTGGCCTAGTAGTTTCTCTGCTGCTTTTCTTGTCAGCAAGTATGAGCACAGACAGTTTGTTGCGGGATTGTCCTTCAACTGGAAACGTTGAAAGTTTAACCAGAATGAATCGCCCTCTTGACCAATTGTTTTTGATAGTGTATGAGAAAAGCCTCCACCTATAAATAAAACGTCCAGATCTGATGGAATCGAACTACATGTTGACATCAGTAATGTTTCAAAATCTCTAGCCAAAATAATATCGTCTTCTAGGAATAAAGCAATTTCATGCCCTGTTTTCAGGAATAAATCCCAAGAAATAACATGACCTAAACTGCATGATATATCCGAATTTTTAAGTTCTCTATATGGAGGAATTTCGTCATAGTAGTTTTGACACCGTTCTTTCCACGTCGATTCATCTCCTAAATACCACTCATCTCTTATTTCTTTTGTTATGTCGTCTTTTTCTGGCTCTGTCACCCAAGTTGCATCAATGCCAGCTAAGGCTTGATCGAGATATTGCTTACGGTCTACTAGCGGTTTGTAGTGATTAATATAAACTGGAATCATTTCTTTTTCCTTATACACCAAGCGTATTTAGCGAACTCTTCTTGTAGAAATGGATCTAGACCCGTGAAGTTCGCAAAGCTATCTTCAAACTCATGCCAGTTCCATATTTTCCCAAAGCACTCAGACTTGAAACTATCAGTAGTCGCAGAGTAGTCATGTGCCATAATAATATCATCAGATCTTAAAGAAGCTTGAAACACTGCAAACTCTCTGCGCTTGTCTCCTCCGTCACATAAAACCAGAGCTCTGTTGCTATTTTGGATTAACTCATGTATACTAATAGTCTGAACCCACATGTCACCACCATGAAAGGTTATCTTGTCATTATGTGAAACAAAGCGACTCTCATTTATGTCATAGGTATGTATTGCAGCATTCTTACTAATGTTGTGGTCCGCTAATAGATTAGTTAACCCTCCATAGTCGCTACCAAGCTCTATGATAATATCTGGCAGATCATCTTTTATGTTTTCATATAGGGTCGTAAACGCGTTTTCTACACCTACAACCTGTAGAGCTTTGAGTCCTTTATAAGAAAAGACGCTTATGCCACTGTTTCCATGTTCAAATACTTCAATCATTTTTCACCTTCGATAATATATATTTAGCACTTGCAATAGGAGACAGGTTTGATTTCCAAAATTCTCTAGTGTTCAGAGCCCTCTGTGCGGACAGCTCATCGTTTAATATTGCATTTACGTCTGTTATAATATTTGTCCAGTCACTGACTTCTGTGTGAGGACTACCTTCAAAAAATTCATACTCATTCTGCCTGTCTGCAAGAATTACACAACCACTTCTGGCGGCTTCGTAAAATCTAAACGTATCTAAGCTCGCTGAACCCCAAGGAACTAAAGCAACTTTGGTGTCTCTCATTATGTTAGAATATTCAGCTCCCGAAAAACCCTTGTTCCATCCTTCATAAAACCCCAAACACATTTTCCTATCTACTAGCTGCTCCGACAACTTTTGGACAGCCCTATAGAACTCCGCTCTTTTGTAAGGATCTAATTGGCCTACAAAAGTAACATCATGTTTTCTATCATTATATGGTATAAATTCTCCATCTTCAAAAAACTTTGTGCAACCCAGAGGAAGCGGGTAAACTTTTTCTATCTTCACAAACGTATTTGGTATGTATTGCTGAGCCCTTGCGACTGCGTTCCATATAGCAGGTTTCGCATATTTCCTAATGTCTATTTTTGGAGCATAATGCATGAACAAAGCTAAGCACTTGTCGCTTTTCTGCTCTTCAGGAAAATATTTATGCCCTTCTGCGGATGTGACTATGGTTATTCTTTTAATGTCTCCGTAGTCTTCTGTCTGATCCCATCCCCTTACACACAAGGTAATGTCATCGTCAAAGTATTTGTCAAGCTCTTCGTAGATATCCTGACAAAAATTCTTTTCGGCATAATAGTCTGGAGTTATATTTATATACTTCATTTTATTATATCTTTTATAATCTCGTCAATCGAAATTTGAACATCCCAATCGTAATCTCGTTTGAACTTACCGTTATCAGTTATATACCATTGATGGTCGCCAATTCTAGCATCTTCCGATATGCTATAGTTCTGCCAACTTTTTCCTGATATCTTATTTATGATATCAATGGCTTCTATGATTGACACGGAATTTTTTGCTCCTCCACCGATATTATAAACCTCTCCCGGTTTTGGATTAGTATGATAGCATAGAAACGCTTCAACCAAATCCCTACTATGAAGATTATCTCTGACCTGTTTACCATTATAACCAAATATGGTATATGGGAGATCTTCCATTATACACTTCGCTAGATACGCCAAGAATCCGTGGAGCTCCGCTCCTCTATGTGCCCCACCTGTGAGACATCCACACCTAAAGCTAACCGTATTCAAGCCAAAGTACCTGCCATATTCTTGCACCATAATATCGGCAGCAACTTTAGACGCACCAAATATTGAGTGCTTACAAGCGTCTATACTCATTTTTTCATTAACTAAGTCGTCACATTCATACCTAGTATTTAGTTCATAAATATCTAGATAGTTTGGTCTGTCTCCGTATACTTTATTGGTGGAAGTAAAAATGAATGATGCATCTGGACAGTTTAACCTGTAAAGCTCAAGCAGCGCCATTGTGCCGCCTGCATTTATATCAAAGTCAGTCCAAGGCTCTTTTGCTGCCCAGTCGTGAGAGGGCTGCGCAGCTGTATGTATGATGATATCTATTTCATTTGCCATATCCCCAAAAAGCTTTGATAGGGAAATCCTCTCTGTAATATCTATATCTAAGATTTGCACATTTGATATTTTATTTAGACTATTACTGATACCTTTTGTTGACGCATCTTCACCAAAGAAGTAAGACCTTTTATCGCAATCAATACCTATAACTTTATTGGATATCTTTGAAAAAACTTTCACGCATTCGGAACCAATAAGTCCAGCAGCTCCTGTTATTATGACAGTATTAAATTGCATCAAACAAACTCCTGTAAGTTCTTACTATGAACATGGAGGTTAAATATTGGAAAACGCTCACCATCCATCCTTATCACATAAGGGCGATCAG
>Ga0208919_1000220_pt1 | contig 41814 bp, 35 predicted proteins | sample 4_EtaG_FD_184076 | JGI IMG/M metagenome (GOLD analysis project Ga0208919, IMG submission 184076) | Marine viral communities from the Subarctic Pacific Ocean - 4_ETSP_OMZ_AT15127 metaG (SPAdes) (version 3) | ecosystem: Environmental > Aquatic > Marine > Oceanic | place: Pacific Ocean | collected... | reverse complement strand
GTGGTTATAAGGCTTGAAGCGCGGCATGCTGACCACTCCTCGTCTGTTTTCTCGATCCTACCAAAACTTAGCCGTCAGTGGGGTTTTTCTACAGGCTCAACGCTTTGCTCACCGGAAAATTGGGAGCGTAGCGAGTAATTTTTCCGAGTGCAGCAACTTGTTAGCCATTCTCATGGCAGAGTGCTCACTCGATCGACGCCTGCGAGAGCGCAGATTTCGCTGATGCACTTATCCAAGTTCTTATAAATTTCAGTCCCGGTAAAACGCAATACATGCCAGCCTTTACCAAAAAGCCAGCGATCCCGCTGAGCATCATGGGTTCGCTGATACTTTGTCTTGTGGTATTCGTGTCCATCGAGCTCGATCGCAATCATTTGTTCAGGTATAGCGAAGTCGAGTCTGTATTTCCCAACTTTGTGCTGCGGGTAAATGTGCAGATCAAGGAACGCCAGCTCATAAAACATCTGTTCAAGAGGCGAGTCGAATATATTTGGGCTGAAGGCATGGCGAATAGCAGGGTCGCGGTTGAGGAGTTTTGAGATAATTTCCTCTCCCTCAAATATCGGCAGGATGAGCTCACCATCTTCCGTAGCTCTAGCTTTGGTGCGATCTATTGCGGGGACGAGCTGCTCCGGAGATGCAGCGTAATACATATCTACAATTCGACACCCAATACAGGGACAATTGCCAGATTTGCACCCTTTAGATATCACTCGCCTATCGACGGTTGGCGACATATATGAGTGAGTGAAGGTCCCATCTGGTTCTGACTTAACAATAAGCAAAGCCTCTGGAGTTCGAAAAATCTTATCAAGCTTTTGCTTTGTTATCGTTCCCTTGTAGCTCTTGTATTTCTCACGTTTCAAGCCGTATAAGAATACACCACCTTCTTCGGTGAAAGGGTAAGCAATCAGATTCGATTCAAGTTCTTCACATAGCTCAATATCAACTACAGAGAACTGCTGCTCATTGTTTCCAATGGTAGCCTGCAGCAGTACACAACCCATACAACCACAGCCTCTACCCTTACAGTCCTTGGTAAGCACAAAATCCCCAAAGTGTTCAGAGAAGATCACAAATATTCTTCGAACATCTTCGGAATACACAACAACGTAATTATCAGGAGTCATGTCGGATTACCAAAATGGCTAATGCCCGGCTCACCGAGCAAATTTTGATGGCGGCTTTTGTGCGTCTTATTGCACAAAATGTGACAGCGGAAATTTGTCCGGTGCAGCCGTTTGTTAGCGCGATTAGCACGTTATCGCACAAATATAGAATTAGACTTGAAGCGAACTATTCGTCTTCTTCCTCTATTGTGCAATCTGGCGTAGATATTTCATCAATCTCATTGTTGTCATCTATGAATACATCTTCACATACAAAGTAAGTATCAAATCCTGAGCGCCTAGCAGTGGCGCTGCCAGTAATTTTTCCGTGCTCTGTGTGCGCTTCGAATTGCACCGTTTCTACAACGTCATTAGGTTCTTTGTAGCCTCCTTGTTCCTCATGATATTCCGTTTTTGTTATTTTTATATCGTCCGTTTCAAATTGTTCATCGGCCACTGTGTACTCAATTGTGCCAATTTTGATGGTCATGATTTTTTTCCTCTTTGTTGCGCTAACAGGTATTAGGCGGCGCGTCCTATGATTGGATGAACGCGCCAGCATTTTTACTTAGCAAATGTAGCCTACCTTTCTGTGTATAACCACATGATTCTAAATTAAATTAATATTAATTAGGCTGCATTTGCTGAATTCACACGCTTGCACGTTTTGCCAAGCTCAATAATACTGTATGCATATCCACCACCAGGAGACAGACAACCAAATGGATATGCAAAGCAGGCCTCCGAAACTAATGGATCGTGTGAAAGCTGTTATGCGAGTAAAGCGCTACAGCCCACGTACTGAAAAAACATACTGTTACTGGATACGTTATTTCATTCGCTATCATGGGCTGCGACACCCAGCCAGTATGGGCTCTTCTGAAGTCCAAGCTTTTCTTGAGCACCTTGCCGTAGAGCGATATGTGGCTGCAGCTACACAAAACCAAGCGCTTAATGCTTTAGTATTTCTGTATCGTCATATCCTTGATATGCCATTGGGTGATATTGGCGCCTTTTCACGAGCTAAACGCCCGCGTCGATTACCTGTCGTGCTTTCTCACGAAGAGGTTATGCGCGTGTTAAATCGAGTGTGTGGGCCTATGAATTTGATAGCCACCCCCTGACCTGAGGAAGGAATTTGCCGGTGTGCGCTGCCTTTTAGGCTAATGAGCTAAAACGAAAGCACGCTACCGCCAAGGCGCACCTGGGTTACGTTAAAACGCTCCAGTTACGACCGAATCTGACTAATTAATCATACCTTATTCATAAATTTGGATTAGGTCACGTATCGATGAAAAAAAGTGTTTCCTCTCTGAGGGCAACGGCTCGTTAGTTGCATGGATCTGGCATCGCTGCGCGATGCTCCCGCGGGTGCCTCATTTGCTCGTTCCTCGCAGATTCGTTACCACGCGCTACGAAATGTGGCTACGCACGCAATGGTGCCAGTGTACGAAATGCACTTGGTTAATAACTCGTTGCCGCTGGCCTTCCTTTGCAAATCCGATTAGCCTGCTAATTCACTATTAAGGGTTTGGCATGCAAGAGACGACTTTTCGGCAACGCTTGGCGGGCGTGCTGATTTTGCTTGGTTTGATCGCACAAATTATTGGCTTTACCGGCTGGTTGAACACTGCCCATGCAGTGAGTTATTTGCTGTGGGCGGCGGTTGTGTTGCTGTGGCGAGATATTCCTAAGCGTTCGCGGATTCAGGCGGCCGTACTCATCGCACTCGGTGCGGGCATGCTGCTGGTGGCGCGGTTTGTGTATGGCGCCGAGGTGGATTGGCCCGCTATGTTGCAGGGCAATTCGTTTGTGGCGGCGATGCTGGTGGGCGTTAGTTTTATTTCGCTGATTGGTAAGCAAGGTAATAAGGGCGCGACGGGAAGCCGAGTGACTGGGGCGGGCGGTATTTTACGTACCTGGCTGGGGGTGCACTTTCTGGGCACGATTTTAAATCTGTCTACCGTATTTATGGTGGGCGATAAGCTGGCCCGGCGTGGCCCCCTCACTACGCCGCAGCTGTTGGCGCTTAACCGTGGGCTGAGCAGCGCGGCGCTGTGGTCGCCGTTTTTTGCCTCCATGGGCGTGGTGATTGCGCTGGTGCCCGACGTTGAGTACGCGCAAATTGCCGTGGTGGGTTTTCCCATGGCGATGCTGTCGGGGCTGTTAACTACGCTGGAGCTGCGGCGCCGGTTTGATCTCAGCGAGGTGGATGGCTACTCACTGGCACCACGTAGCCTATTGATGCCGGTAGGTATGGCAGCGTTGGTGATGCTTTTTCACTTTGTGCTCACCCCTACCCTTACCATTGTCAGCATTATTACCTTTCTGCTGCCCAGCGTGGCGGTATTGAGCAACCTACCCCATGGGCCCCGTTTTACCCTGCGACGCATTCGCCAGCACACCACCACGCGGCTACCCGCCATGCGCGGGGAAATTTCGCTGTTTTTAGCCGCAGGGCTATTAACGATTGGGCTTTCAACACTGGTAACAGCCGCGGCAGGCAGCGACTGGACGCTGTTCATCCGCTTTGGCACACCTCAGGCGATGCTTAGCTTTGCAGCGATTACCCTGAGCGCACTGGCAGGGCTTCATCCCATTATTGGAGTGTCGGTGCTGGCCTCGATACTGAACTTACAGAACGGTGAGCAAACCGTATTTGCATTTGTGGCATTAACGTCGTGGGCAGTGGGCACCAGCGTGGGCCCGCTTTCAGGGATCAACCTGTCACTGCAGGGGCGCTACGGGGTGAGCGGCTACCGCATGATGAAAAATAACCTGCTCTACGCAGCAGTCATGAGCCTGCTCTCGCTAGGGGCGATCGCAGGCGTCAGCTTACTGGTTACCTAATCGATCAGGTCTCAATGATTTTATTGGGAAAACGGTAGAAGTAGCGATGGCCACACTGATGGCAAGGCTCCAGGCGCGCAACGGTAGGCAGCATCACCTGGGCATCGCAGTGTGTGCAGGCCATTAGGCCAGGCGCCGCCATCTCACCTTCGCAGTAGTCAGCGCGGGCAGCTTCTAAATCTTCTTCGAAGCGCTCGCGTTCGACCACGCTGCGGTCAGCAATCGAAAGCAGCGACTCCGCCACGCGGCGCGAAAGGCCGTCAATGTCGATGCCCAGCCAGCTGGCTACCTGCTTGCCGGTATCTGCCATGTAGTAGCGCATATCTTTCAGGTCACGCTCTACCCAGGCGCGCAGCAGGGCTAGCTCATCTTTGGTGTACTCCTCTAGCTCCGCTTCAAACTCGACCGCGTCGTCCAAATCCTTCTGCAAGTTTTCCCAGGTTAGCTCATTGGCGCCCCCCTGCATCCGCTCTAGCAAGCGCTCATAGCCTTCGCGTAGGCGATTGTCATTCTGTTGTTCACTCATGGTGCCTCTCCTTTTGTCGACGCGTGCAGTTACCTATCATCGGCTTACCGTTCAAGGATACACCCGCATAGGATACAATCGACCTCACTTATCTGACAGATGTCATCTAACATTCACTTTGCGCCCCTTTTGGGCGAATACGCCAAGGCATTAATAAACCGATGGACGCACACTACAGCCCTCGTGATATCGAACGCGACGCCCAGCAGTACTGGGACAAACATCAGTGCTTCAAAGCCGTAGAGGACGCGAACCGCGAGAAGTTCTACTGCCTCTCCATGTTCCCCTACCCCAGCGGCAAGCTGCACATGGGCCACGTGCGTAACTACACTATCGGCGACGTTGTGTCCCGTTTCCAGCGCATGCAGGGTAAAAATGTCATGCAGCCCATGGGCTGGGATGCGTTTGGCATGCCCGCGGAAAACGCCGCCATTCAGAATCAGGTGCCGCCTGCCAAGTGGACGTACCAAAACATCGATTACATGCGCAATCAGTTGAAGGCATTGGGCTTTGCCTATGACTGGAGCCGCGAGTTCGCCACCTGCGATACCAGCTACTACCGCTGGGAGCAGTGGTTCTTCACCAAGCTGGTAGAAAAAGGCTTGGTGTATAAGAAGATGTCGACGGTTAACTGGGATCCGGTGGATCAAACCGTCCTCGCCAATGAGCAAGTTATCGAAGGCCGCGGCTGGCGCTCTGGTGCCTTGGTTGAGCGTAAAGAGATCCCGTTGTGGTTCTTGAAGATTACCGACTACGCCGATGAGCTGCTGGCCGACCTGGATAAAGTGGAGTGGCCAGAACAGGTCAAAACCATGCAGCGCAACTGGATTGGCAAATCCCGCGGTGTCGAGCTGACCTTTGATGTCAAAGGCGCTGATGGCCAAGCCAATGAGCCGCTGGCGGTTTATACCACTCGCCCGGATACGCTGCTGGGCGTTACTTATGTGGCGGTTGCAGCTGGCCACCCGCTGGCCAAGCAGGCGGCCGAGCAGAACAGCGAGCTAGCTGCATTTTGCGACGAGTGCACCAGGGGTGGCACCTCCGAAGCAGAGATGGCCACCAAAGAGAAAAAAGGCATGCTCACCGGCCATAGGGCGGTTCACCCGCTAACGGGCGATGAAGTTCCCGTTTACGTGGCAAATTTCGTGCTCATGGAGTTTGGTACCGGTGCCGTCATGGCGGTACCTGGCCACGACCAGCGCGACTGGGAGTTTGCCACCAAGTACGGCATTGCCATCAAACCGGTCATCGCCGATGAAAGCGGCCAGCCTGCCGACGTTTCTGAGGCGGCCTACGCCGAATACGGCAAGCTGGTTAATTCAGGTCAGTTTGATGGCCTTGATTTTGAACAAGCCTTTGATGCCATTGCCGCCAAACTGGCGGAGCTTGGTCGTGGCGAAGTCAAAACCAACTATCGCCTGCGCGATTGGGGCGTTGCCCGCCAACGCTACTGGGGCGCGCCAATTCCGGTTAAATACGGCCCGGAAGGTCAAACCGTTCCGCTCACCGATGATGAGCTGCCAGTCTCTTTGCCTATGGAAGTCACCGTAGACGCCTCCGGCTCGCCGCTGAAAAAGATGCCGGCGTTTTCTGACCTGGGCGATGGCTGGACGCGCGAAACCGACACCTTCGACACCTTTATGGAGTCGTCTTGGTACTACGCGCGCTTCTGCTGTGCGGATAACACCGAAGCAATGCTGGATGAGCGCGCCAACTACTGGCTGCCGGTTGACCTCTATATTGGCGGTATCGAGCACGCCATTCTGCACCTGCTGTATGCGCGTTTCTTCCACAAGCTGATGCGTGACTTTGGCTTGGTAGATTCCGACGAGCCCTTCCAGCAGCTTCTGACCCAGGGCATGGTCATTGCGGAAACCTTCTACCGCTCCACTGATAACGGTGGCAAGCAGTGGTTTAACCCCGCTGACGTGGAAGTGAAGCGTGATGAGAAAGGTCGCCCGCTGAGCGCTATCCTTATGAGCGACGGCGAGCCAGTGGAAATGGGTGGCATCGAAAAGATGTCCAAATCGAAAAACAACGGCGTTGATCCGCAGTCGATGATCGACAAGTTTGGTGCCGATACCGTACGCCTGTTCATGATGTTTGCCGCCCCCCCCGAGCAGTCCCTGGAGTGGTCGGATTCAGGTGTAGAGGGCGCACACCGCTTTTTGAAGCGCCTATGGCGTCAAGTCAATGAGCACTTGGCAGCGGGCACGCCCGGCACGCTGGACGTCAATGCACTTAACGACGATCAAAAGGCGCTGCGCCGGAAAACCCACGAGACTATCAAGAAAGCCAGCGACGATATCGGCCGCCGCACCACCTTCAATACCGCTATTGCCGCGGTGATGGAGCTGTCCAACGCTATCGGTAAGTTCGACGATAGCTCTGAACTTGGCCTGGCGGTTAGCCGTGAAGCGCTGGAAGCCTGCGTACTCTTGCTCTCGCCGATTACGCCGCACCTGTGCCATAGTCTCTGGGAAGCGTTTGGCCATTCAGGCCCGGCCATTGAAGCAACCTGGCCGGTAGTAGATGAATCCGCCCTTACCCGCGACAGCATCGAGCTGGTGGTACAGGTCAACGGTAAACTGCGTGCTCGCCTTGAAGTACCGGCAAGCGCAGATAAGGCGTCTATTGAAAAGCTGGCGATGGAGCATGAAAACGTTCAGCGCTTCCTCGAGGGCAACACCGTACGTAAAGTGATCGTGGTGCCCGGCAAACTGGTTAATATCGTGGTGAGTGGATGAACCGACGCACATTTTTAACCGCTAGCATCGCCGCCTCGGCGGCGGTGCTGGTCAGCGGCTGTGGGTTTCGGCTACGCGGCTCTGAATCGCTGCCTACGCTGCCCCCCCTTGCTTTAGAAGGCGACACCAACAGTGCCGTCGCTCAGCAGATCGCCTCTCGTCTTCAGCAGTTAGGCACCCAGGTAGCCGCTGGGGCGCCTTGGAGGGTCACGTTGGGCACGCCTGTTTTAACCGAGCGTCGACTCGGCGGTGATGGCAGAGCAAGCCGCGAGCACGAGCTAACGCTCAGCGCCAGACTCTCAGTTCAGGAGCGAGCATCGAATGCCTATCACATCAATAATGAAACGCTGTCGACGGATACCCGCATTCGCGTTAGCGATGACGACCTCCTTAACCGCGAAACGCTAATGATGGAAGCAGAACAGACGCTTGCACGCCAGTTGTCTCAGCAAATCATTGAGCGCCTTACTTACGTTGAGGGCATGCAGTGAAGGTATTTGCTGATCAGCTACCCGCTGCGTTAGCAAAAAAGCTACCCCGCGTAGTGATCGTAGCGGGGGATGAGCCCTTACAGCATCGCGACGCCTGCGATGCTGTAAGGGCCGCAGCTCGCCAGGGTGGTGTCGAGGAGCGTGAGGTACTCGATGTCGAGCCCAATTTTGCCTGGGGTCGCTTGATGGAAATGTCGAGCAACCTCTCGCTGTTTGCGACCAGCAAGCTACTGGAGTTGCGCTTAGGCAATCACAAATTAGGGCAAGAAGGCAGCAAAGCGTTAGCGCAGTACGCCGAAACTCTGGATAACAGCGATGACGTTCTGCTCATTGGTATGGGCAAGCTTGATGCCAAGCAACAAAAAAGCGCTTGGTTCAAAGCGCTGGATAAACACGGCCTGTTTGTTCCCGTGTGGCCCGTGGATGCTTCCCGCTTAGGCTACTGGCTGCGGGATCGTGCTTCATTGCACGGTCTACAAATTGATCTGGAAGCCGCTCGCCTGCTGGGAGAGCGCACCGAAGGCAATCTTTTGGCCGCTGACCAAGAGTTGCAAAAGCTGGCGCTGATTCACCCCCAAGGTACGCGCTTGAACGTCGAGAGCATTGCCCAAGGAGTGGAGGACAGCACCCGCTTTGATGTCTTCAATTTGGCCGATGCCTGCCTGAAAGGCGAACCCAGCCGCGCTTCGCGCATTGTGAATGGCTTACGCAGTGAAGGCGTTGAAGCGCCTATCGTGCTGTGGGCACTTAGCCGAGAGCTACGCACGCTACTCTCGCTGCATCAGCACCTGGATCAAGGGCAGAGCTTTGAGCACGCTTGCAAAACTCAAAAGCCGATGATTTTTGATAAGCGCCGCCCCGCTTACCAGAAAGCGATTGGCCGCCTGCCCATGAAGCGGCTGCATAAATTGCTTTTAATGGCCCAGCGGCTCGATTTAGCCGTTAAGGGCGCGGCAACGGTACCGCTATGGCCGGGCCTACACGATCTGGCCATGACCATGGCCGGGGGCCGCGGGCTGCTCTCAGAGTCGGCCTGGACCTATCGCATTAGTGCAAATAATTAGCACTTTGCATATTACGCTTAAAAATCAAACCATTTGTTTCTATACTCATTCCTTACCACCCCGACTAGTCTATAAGGAAGAAGACGATGAAAACATTGCGTGCTTACCTCTCTACCCTACTGATTGCAGCGCTGGTTATTACCAGCTTACCCGTTGCCGCTGCACCCACTGCGCCCCAATCAATGGATTTAGTCTCCACCCAATCTGTTTTGGCAGCTGACCGTGCTGGCGCTGATCGCGAACGGATTAACGAGATCCTGGCCCGCGCCGATGTGCAAGATCAGCTGGTAAAACAGGGTGTTGATCTGGACGAAGTCGAGGCTCGCGTTGCATCACTCAGTGATGCTGAAGCACAGCAAATGGCTGATCAGCTTGAGCAACTGCCAGCCGGTGCCGGCGTTGTAGGCGCTTTATTTGCCGTTTTCATTATTTTGCTGGTAACCGACATTCTCGGCCTAACCGACGTTTACCCGTTTACTCGCTAATACAAGGCCGCTCATGACCTACCTGTTTTCCAACGCCCGCTTTGCGGGCGTTTTTATTATGCTGCTACTGCTCAGCGGCTGTGCGCGTAATCCGGTATTACTGCAAAGCACCTATCAAGCCCTACCGCCCCATACAGAAATCACTAGCGTACCGTTTTACGCCCAAACAGAATTTCAGTGCGGCCCTGCCACGCTGGCAATGGTACTCAATCACCAGGGTGTCGACACCGACGTTGAGGAGCTGATTCCTCAAGTATTTCTGCCCGGACGCGATGGCAGTGTGCAGCCAGAAATGCTGGCAACGGTGAGACGTCATGAGCAGCTCGCGTTTCCTATTCGCGGCACCATGGACGCCCTATTAAACCATTTGGCAGCGGGCGACCCGGTGGTCGTTATGCAGAATTTGTCGCTGCCGATTTATCCAATGTGGCACTACGCTGTGGCCATTGGTTACGATTTGCCCAGTGAAACGCTTATTCTGCGCAGCGGCGAGATTGAGCGCCATACCATGTCGTTCAGCCGTTTCGATGCCACTTGGGCACGCACAGAGCGCTGGGGATTTGTGGTGGCCGAACCAGGTACTTTGCCTACAGGTATTACTGCCCGCAACGCCTTAGAAGCGCTTAGCGCCTACGAAGAGGCCCATGGGCCACGCGCCACGCTTTCAAGCTGGCAAGCGTTTGCAAAACGCCATCCCACTAACGCTATGGGGCAGTTTGCGTTAGGCAATGCGCTTTACGCAGATCAACAACCCGGCAACGCACGCAAGGCGTTTGAACGGGCAACCGAGCTGGATGAGTCAATGGGCGCTGCATGGCTAAATCTAGGCCTTTTACTACTGCAAAGCGATGCGCCTGAAGACGCGCGCGAAGCATTAACCCACGCTGCCTCCCTTGATGGTAGCTGGCGAGAAAAAGCAAGCTTAGCCTTAGACTCTCTAAATAACGATTAAATATCAATCACTAACAGCGTTATTAATAATAACGAGCACAAGTATGATCCTGCAATTAGTAAAGTTGTGGGATGGCAGACTCGGCGGGTGAGTGCTTAAGTTGCATAAGGATGAAGTCTTTAAGCTGTTCATTGGATTACCTACCCATTAACGGAGAGGTGCCATGCAGAACTGCCCTTTGCAACGGAAGCACTCTTTTGATGATTACGTGTTTTTACCAAACGTACTCTCGCCTGCTCGGCAGTATACAGAGAGGGGCGGCATCACTGCCTGCTTGCTGATTATCTCATGATGATGCGCCACTTTCTTCGTCAGCCCGGTGGGCGCTTAGCATCCATTTTTGCCGTCCTTCTTTGCGCTATGTCCGCAGTAATGGGCAGCTATGTTTACAGTGCGTGCCAAAAAGCTAGCGCCGATTACACCACGCTAGTGAGTGATATTGTTCTAGCCCAACAGGCCACGCCTCAGTTACGGGCCGCATTAGAGGAAGGCAGCCGCCAGCCTAGCAGCGAACACATTAAATACATCGATTATTTTATTTCACTTTCCAAACAGCATTTAAATAACATACAGAGCAGTATTGAACGCCACCGATATCTCATCTCGGACGTTGAATACCTGCACAATCACTTCAGCGAGCTTAACAATCGCCTTTCAGACTTAACCCAGCAGTCACAGCAAGCCCAACAGCGCCCAGAGCTGATTGATCCGTTACAACGGGTTGCCATGGAGGTAGGCGGCGCTCAGGCTTGGCTATACAACCAGCTGCTAGAAGAAGTGCGCGACACCTCTGTTCAGCAACGTTTGGTGATGCAGCGACTCTCGATTGCGGTGAGTGCGCTATTGGTGTTAATGGTCAGCGCTGCAATTACACTCTGCCTAGCGGTTATTCATCTCCACCGTCAGCGCAACGTCATGCATCAGCTAATGCTAACCGATGAACTGACCGGGCTATATAACCGGCGCCATTTGGTCAATATAGCATCCGCTGCGCTTACCCAAGCCCAGCGCGATCGAGCACCGCTTAGCCTGCTGCTGTTAGATCTTGATCACTTCAAGCAAATTAATGATACCTACGGGCACCCAACCGGCGATGAGGTACTTCGCCAGATCAGTAAGCAGCTTCGCGAGCTTAGCCGTCCATCGGATACATTAGCGAGGATTGGTGGAGAGGAGTTTTGTTTATTGATGCCCAACACCGCTACCCATGATGCGCTTCAGGTAGCAGATCGGCTGCGCCGAGAGGTCGAAGTTAATACGCTGAGCGGTATAGAGCAGCAAGCCAACCCGACTATTAGCATCGGCGTGACGACGTGCCAAGTCGGCTCGCTGACGTTTGAGCAGCTTTATTCGTTTGCCGATAAAGCGCTCTATCAAGCTAAAGCACTGGGGCGCAACCGCGTTGAAAAACTGTTGCCCCTCACTGAGCCGTCACCTGATAACAAACCACAAGCTTACGGCCATACGCTTATTCGCGAATCCAGTGACTCTTAAACGTCTACGACAAAGGCAACTTCTCGGATTAGACGTCTGAAAAAGCCCTCGCTAAAGCTGTGGCTAGAAAACCCGGTTTAAACCATTCTGCGCAGCCACCCGGTACGCTTCTGCCATGGTCGGGTAATTAAACGTGGTATTTACAAAGTACTTGAGCGTGTTGGCATCACCCTCTTGCTGCATGATCGCTTGGCCGATATGCAAAATCTCAGATGCCTGGTCGCCAAAACAATGAATACCGAGTATTTCCAGGGTGTCTTGGTGGAACAGAATTTTAAGCATACCCACAGTATCACCGGTAATTTGTGCCCTGGCGGTATCTTTGAAGAAAGCTTTGCCTACTTCATAGGGCACTTTGGCTTCGGTAAGTTCACGCTCATTGGGGCCGAACGAGCTAATCTCAGGGATGGTGTAGATTCCGGTAGGTACATCACTCACAAAGCGATACTCTTTATCGAGCAACTCATTGCACGAGTTCAAGCCTTGGTCGTAAGCCGCGCTCGCCAAACTCGGCCAGCCAATTACATCGCCCGCTGCGTAGATATGGGAAACCGCAGTGCGGTAGTGCTCATCAACGCTTAGCTGACCACGCCCATTGGCGGTTAAGCCAATGTTCTCAAGGCCTAAGCTGTCGGTATTACCGGTTCGCCCATTGGCCCACAAAAATGCATCAGCGCGAATTTTCTTGCCTGACTTGAGACGCACGACGACGCCTGACTCATCGCCCTCAACGCTCTCGTATTCTTCATTATGGCGAACCAGCACACCGTGCTTACGCAAATGGTAGGAGAGTGCATCGCTAATCTCATCGTCCAGGAACGACAGCAGGCTGTCACGGTTATTAATGAGATCAACTTTGACGCCCAAGCCCGAAAAGATCGATGCATATTCACAGCCAATCACCCCGGCGCCAAAAATCACCAGCGTGCGCGGGGTATGCGAGAGGCTTAATATGGTGTCAGAGCAGTAAATACGCGGATGGCGGAAGTTAATATCCGCCGGGCGGTAAGGGCGAGAACCGGTGGCGATCACGATTTTCTTCGCCACCAGTTCTTCCATGCCTTCCTGGCGGTCACGCACCAACAAGGTGTGCTCATCTTTAAATCGGGCGACGCCATGAAACAGATCAATGCGGTTGCGCGCATAGAAGGTGGTACGCATCTCTACCTGTTTATCGATGGTACCCCTTGAGGCGTTCCATCACTTTGGGGAAGGAGAACCAGCGCGGCTCACCAATATCGCGGAACATACGGTTGGTGTTGAACGCCATGATCTGTTTCACCTGATGGCGCAGCGCTTTGGAAGGAATGGTACCCCAGTGAGTACAATTGCCACCTACCTGAACCTGCTTCTCAATAATCGCTACACGCTTGCCATGCTTTGCAGCGTTGATAGCAGCGCTTTCTCCTGCAGGCCCCGTACCGATCACCACAACATCGTAATTGTGAACCGCCATGCTCTCTGCGTCCCCTTGCTATTTTTGGTCAATCATCCCGTTGCATACAACGCAGTCTTGTTAGCGACGTGTAGCATCATAGCCCAAATCGGCACCACGGCTTTCATCGCTACGGCGGCGCACACCTCCGCGCTTGCGGTTCTCTTCTTCACAAACCTCATCTTTGCCACCGCAAATATCACAGCCATCTTTCATGCCGATTTGATTCAAACCTCCGCAAGAACCGGCAATTGGTTTGCGGCCCATGATGACGCCCACAGCCATCGCACCCATAATCAGTGCCATGAAACCGAATACCAGTAGCCAAATAGTCATATCAACCTCCCCGCTTCACATTGCTTCGCTTTAAATTATTGGCCTTACCTGACGACAACAGTCGTCGTGATAAGTGCCTCACGGTCATTCATCATTAAAGTGATTATACCTTAGCCAAGCCCCTCTTATCAGCGCGGTGATAAGTCATTCCCTGCACAAGGTTATATAAACAAACGGGGCCAGCCCAAAAGGCCAGCCCCGCTTAACGCTACTATCGACTTACGCCGACCGTTTAGCCACCGAAATCATCCAACAGGATATTTTCCGGCTCAACGCCCATATCAAGCAACAACTTGATAACCGAGGCGTTCATCATCGGCGGCCCACACATGTAGTACTCGCAATCTTCAGGTGCTGGGTGATCCTTCAGATAGTTTTCGTACAGCACATTATGGATAAAGCCTGTCGGCCCTTCCCAATTATCTTCCGGCTGAGGATCAGATAGCGCCAGGTGCCACTCAAAGTTAGGGAACTCTTCGGCTAACTGGTCGTACTCTTCGTTGTAGAAGGTTTCACGCCAGGAGCGAGCACCGTACCAGAAGGTAATCTTGCGATCAGACTTCAAGCGCTTCAACTGATCGAAGATGTGACTACGCATCGGTGCCATACCTGCACCACCACCGATAAAGATCATCTCGGCGTCAGTATCACGGGCAAAGAACTCACCGAACGGTCCCATTACGGTGACCTTATCGCCCTCTTTAAGGCTGAAGACATAAGTCGACATCAAGCCAGGCGGATGGTCAGTGCCGGGAGGTGGCGTGGCAATACGGATGTTAAACTTGAGGATACCCTTCTCGTCTGGGTAGTTCGCCATGGAGTATGCGCGAATCACTTCCTCGTTGTTCTTGTGGGAAATTTTGAACATATCAAATTTTTCCCAATCACCCCGATACTCCTCGTCGATATCAAAATCAGAGAACTTGATATCGTAAGGCGGTGCAACGAGCTGTACATAGCCACCGGCGCGGAAGGCGACTTCTTCGCCCTCTGGCAGTTTCAGGTTTAACTCTTTGATAAAGGTGGCAACGTTGGGGTTGGCAATAACCTCACATTCCCACTTTTTCACCCCAAAGACTTCTTCAGGCACTTCGACTTTCATGTCCTGCTTCACAGGTACCTGACAAGAGAGGCGCCAGCCCTCTTTCTTCTCACGCATCGTGAAGTGCGACTCTTCAGTCGGCAGAATAGAGCCGCCGCCCTCTTCAACCCGACACTTACACTGGGCACAAGAACCACCGCCACCGCAGGCGGACGAGAGGAAAATGCCGTTAGCGGCAAGCGTGTTTAGCAGCTTACCACCGGCCTGGGTCTTCAAAGTGTGCTCAGGGTCGCCGTTGACCTCAATGGTCACGTCCCCGCTACTCACAAGCTTGCTGCGCGCTGCCAGAATGATCGCCGTCAAGCTAATAACGATGACCGTGAACATGACAACACCGAGCAAGATGACTGTTGTATCAACCATGTCGGTTTCCTATTGCTGGAGGTTTTCTATTACCCGGCGATGTTTGCCACCGCCGGGAAAAACCGGCTCCGATTAAAGCTGAATGCCCGAGAAGGACATAAAGCCCAACGACATCAGCCCCACGGTGATGAAAGTAATGCCCAGCCCTTGAAGGCCACCCGGCACATCGCTGTACTTCAGCTTTTCACGAATACCCGCCAGGGCGGCAATGGCCAATGCCCAACCGGTGCCCGCGCCAAAGCCATAGACCACGGCTTCGCCAAAGTTATAGCTACGCTCCACCATGAACAGTACGCCACCCAGGATGGCGCAGTTAACGGTAATCAGCGGCAGGAAGACCCCTAGCGCGTTGTAGAGCGACGGTACGTACTTATCAAGGAACATTTCCATGATCTGTACCAGCGCCGCAATGACACCGATGTAGGAGAGCAACCCAAGGAAGGAGAGGTCGATGTTTTCAGCACCGCTAATACCGGTCCAGGTCAGCGCACCTTCCTGTAGCAAGAAGGTATAGACAAGGTTGTTAACCGGCACGGTGACGGTCAATACCACAATCACCGCAATGCCCAAGCCAATCGCTGAGGAGACCTTTTTGGACACCGCCAAGAAAGTACACATCCCCAGGAAGAAGGCCAGTGCCATGTTTTCAACAAACACCGAGGCAACAAAAAGACTCAGATAATGTTCCATGTTACACGGCCTCCTTGGGCTTGGTGTTTTCCTTCATTTTGAACTCATTATCTTCTACTTGCTCAGGGTTAACGGAACGCATTACCCAGATCAGTAGACCGATAATAAAGAACGCTGAAGGCGGTAGTAATAGCAAGCCGTTAGGCACGTACCAGCCACCATTTTGCACGGTCTGGAGGATGGTAATGCCAAATACGCTGCCCGAACCCAGCAGCTCACGGAAGAAACCCACCACCATGAGTACAAAGCCATAGCCGAGGCCGTTACCAATACCGTCTAAAAACGACATGCCCGGCGTATTGGACATCGCAAAGCCTTCAGCGCGGCCCATGACGATACAGTTAGTAATGATCAAACCCACAAATACCGAGAGCTGCTTAGACATCTCATAGGCATACGCCTTGAGAATCTGATCAACCACGATAACCAGCGAGGCAATAATGGTCATCTGCACGATGATACGGATCGAAGAGGGAATATGATTCCTGATCAACGATACGAACAGATTTGAGAATGCCGTTACGAAAATAACCGCCAGCGCCATAACGAGCGATACGCTCATACTGGTGGTTACCGCAAGTGCCGAACAGATCCCCAGAATTTGCAGCGCAATAGGGTTGTTCTGGAAAATCGGCGCTGTTAAAACGCCTTTTGCATTTACGTCCGCCATGATCAGGCCCCCTCAACGTCTTCGAAGTTGGTATCGGTCTCTTCGGCGTCTTCCGGCTCAGTGCCACTGCGGAATTTAGCCAAATAGGGACCGAAAGCTTCTTCGCTCAACCAGAACTGCAGCATGTTAGTCACGCCGTTACTGGTCAGCGTAGCGCCAGATAGCGCATCGACTTCGTATTCGTCACTGGCGCCGCCTTTGGTCAGGTGAATCTCCGGTGAGAGGTCGCCCTCTTCATCGTAAATTTTCTTGCCTTCCCACTGGGCTTGCCAGCGCGGGTTGTTAACTTCTGCGCCCAAACCTGGCGTTTCACTGTGCTCGTAGTAGGTGATACTGACAATAGTATTGCCATCACCCTCTACGGCCAGGAAGCCACGCATCAAGCCCCAAAGCCCCTGACCACGAATCGGCAACACGATCTGTTCCGGATCGTCTTCACTGCCGACCAGATAAACAGTAGCGTAGTTTTCAACCCGTGAAAGGCCCGCGATGTCTTGATCGCCAGAAAGCGTGCGACCCGAGGCCGGGTCACGGGCAGCCTCAAAACTATCGTAGGTATCGGGATCGAACTCATCGGAATACTCACCCGTATCCAGGTCAACGACCCGTGCGATGATCTCATCGCTAAACACCTCTTCAACGTCCATACCCGGCTCATAAAGCTTGGCAACGTTCAAGATGTTGGTTTTACGGTCGAGTTCCTGGTTAAGCTGCTGCATGGGTCGCAAGGCGACCGCCGCGGTCGAGACAATGACGGAGCACACGATACACAATGCAAACGCCACAATCAGGACTTTCTTGATGGAGTTGTTACCTTGTGCCATTAGGCAGTCTCCTCGGCCGGTACGGCGGTTCGCTTCACGCGACGCTTGATGTTGGCCTGGACGAAGAAATGGTCAATCAGCGGTGCAAACAGGTTAGCGAACAGAATCGCCAGCATGATGCCTTCCGGGAAAGCCGGGTTCACAACGCGAATCAAAACAGTCATCACACCAATCAGCGCACCAAACAGCAGACGGCCTTGATTGGTCATCGACGCCGACACCGGATCGGTTGCCATGAAGACCATACCGAAAGCGAAACCGCCGATCACCAGATGCCAGTACCACGGCATGGCAAACATTGGATTGGTATCAGAGCCGATTAGATTAAACAGCGTACTGGTCACCACCATGCCCAGGAGTACCCCCAGCATGATTCGCCAAGAGGCAATTCCCGTCCACAGCAACACAGCGCCGCCGATAAAGATGGCTAGTGTCGAGACCTCCCCGATCGAGCCAGGGATAAAACCGATGAAGGCATCCCACCAGCTAAAGGTGTCGGTCAACGCAGACATACCGTCCTGGAACGCTAGAGAGAGTGCCGTCGCACCAGTATAGCCATCAGCGGCAACCCATACAGAGTCACCGGAGATTTGCGCGGGATAAGCGAAGTAAAGGAATGCACGACCGGTCAGCGCGGGGTTCAAGAAGTTTTTCCCCGTGCCACCGAAGATCTCTTTACCGATCACCACACCAAAGGTGATACCCAAGGCAACCTGCCAAAGGGGGATGGTGGCGGGCAGTACCAGCGCGAAGAGTACGGAAGTGACGAAGAAGCCTTCGTTGACTTCGTGACCGCGCTTGATAGCGAACAGCACCTCCCAGAAACCACCGACCACAAAGGTGACCAGGTAGATAGGTAGGAAGTAGGTAGCGCCAAGGACAAAGTTAGCCCATAGGCTATTCGCATCGTGACCGGACGACAGCGTCATCATAATCGCTTCGCGCCAGCCTCCCATAGAGGCATAGCCCGCATCAATTGCCGTGTTGGCCTGCCAACCAGCGCTCCACATGCCGAAAAACATCGCCGGAAAAGTACACATCCACACGGTAATCATGATGCGTTTAAGATCGATACCGTCACGCACATGCGCGGTGGTTTTAGCCACGCTCGGTGGCGTGTAAAAAATAGTATCTACCGCTTCAAACAGCGGATAGAACTTTTCGTACTTTCCGCCTTTGTGGAAATGCGGCTCGATATTTTGGAGTGTCTGTTGAATACCCATTATCAGGCCTCTTTCTCGATCATGGTGAGATTATCACGCAGGATGGGGCCATATTCGTATTTGCCAGGGCAAACATACGTGCACAGCGCCAGATCCTCTTCGTCCAGCTCCAAACACCCAAGCTGCATGGCAACCTCAATGTCGCCCACGATCAACGAACGCAATAGCTGAGTCGGCATGATATCTAGCGGCATCACCTGCTCATAGGCACCTACCGGCACCATAGCACGCTCGGAACCATTGGTAGAGGTCGTCGGCGCATAGTTGCTGAGCCCCTTAATCTTGGAGATATAAATACCCAAGACCGAGTGACGATTAGCACCAGGAGACAACCAACCCATAAACGTGCGCTTGTTGCCCTCTTCCAGCAAACTCACTTGATTGCTGAAGCGGCCAAGGTAGGTCAACTTACCTTCAGCGGCAAAGCCAGAGAATACCGAACCAGAAATTACGCGAGTGTCCTCGGGTTTGATGACTTCGTTGGTCAGGAGTTCATCTGTACTAGCGCCGACACGGGTACGAATCAGACGCGGATTTTCAGCACGCGGGCCACCAATGGCAACCACACGGTTCATATCCAGCTTCCCTTCTACAAACAACTTACCGAACGCAATAACGTCCTGGTAGCCGATATGCCACACTTTTTTGTGCAGTGCGACTGGAGAAAGGTAGTGAATATGCGTGCCGACAAGTCCCGCAGGATGAGGGCCGGCAAAGCTTTCGGTTTTTACGCCGTCAACATCGCCACCCGGGACTGAGGCATTTTCGCCCGTACATAAGAAGACGTTGCCCTCGGTCAGGCGCGCTAACACCTTGAGGCCATCCTCGAATGCCTGCGACTGCTCGTTAATGATCAACGCAGGGTCAGGGCTAAGTGGATGGGTATCCACGGCGGTTACAAAAATATCGGCCGGGGTGCTATCAATGGCCGGGGTGCGCGAGAAAGGACGAGTGCGCAATGCAGTCCAGAGTCCCGATTCTACCAGTTGGTCGACAACGACCTGACGTTCAAGCTGCGCTAAGGCATTACGATCATGAGCAGCGAATTCGACCGCTCCCTCAGTTTCGTCTACTTTAATTACGACAGACAGCAAACGACGTTTTTCGCCACGGTTTATTGCAAGCACTTCACCGGCAGCGGGCGCTGTATAGCGCACACCAGCAATTTTCTTATCGGTGAAGAGCAATTGGCCCAGTTTGACCTTATCCCCTTCCTGGACTTCCATCGTCGGCTTCATGCCAACGTAGTCGGTACCCAGGATTGCCACGTGGCGCACAGGCCGCGCATCTTCAATACGCTGCTCGGGCGCTCCCGTGATGGGGAGATCCAGGCCTTTTTTGACTTCGATCATAGTCTCGCCCAGTTGTTGGATCGGATATACGAAGGTATGGGGTTCGAATGCTTATTTTCTGCTCAGCGAATTGTTATTTTCTGCTCAGATTGTTACCAGTCCGGCCCAAGCAGCACTTGAACCACCCCGAAAAATCCATCGTATTATAAAGATAAGCGCGTCCAATGACCACATCCCTGATGACCACCAAAAGTGCTATATACATTGGCAAAAGATGAGATTGAGACCAAAAAAACGCCACCCGAAGGTGGCGTCAACGCATTCTCTTAGCTCTAACACCCGGCATGCGGGCTTTGCTAAGTTTAACTAGCGAGGAAGTTTTAAAAACCGTACGTTAGACATTTGCTGCAAAATACGTACAACCTGGCAGCTATAACCGAACTCATTGTCATACCACACATAAATGACCGCATGATGGCCGTTGGCGATGGTAGCTTTAGCATCCACGATACCGGCATGACGATTGCCCACAAAGTCTGACGACACCACTTCTGCTGAATCGACAAAGTCAATTTGCTTCTGGTAGGCAGACTCGATCGACATACGGCGCAAGTAGTCATTTAGCGCTACGGCATCTGTCGTTTTATCCAGGGTCAGATTGAGAATGGCCATAGAGACATTTGGGATTGGCACACGAATGGCGTTGCCGGTCAGCTTACCCTCTAGCTCAGGTAGCGCTTTCGATACGGCCTTGGCTGCCCCTGTCTCGGTCAATACCATATTCAGCGCCGCACTACGGCCACGACGGTCACCTTTATGGTAGTTGTCGATCAAGTTCTGGTCGTTGGTATAGGCATGCACGGTTTCCACATGCCCATTCACCACACCGTACTCGTCGTTGAGTACCTTCAATACCGGAACGATCGCATTGGTAGTGCAAGAGGCAGCAGAGACGATGAGATCGCTGTCGCCAATGGATTCATGGTTAATACCGTAAACGATGTTTTTAATATCGCCTTTACCCGGTGCCGTTAGCAGCGCTTTGGCAGCGCCTTTACACTTCAGGTGCTGGCCCAAGCCCTCTTCATCGCGCCAGATACCGGTATTATCAACAATCACCGCGTTATCGATATCATACTCGGTATAGTCAATCTCACTGGGCGAATCGGCGTAAATAACCTGAATAACATTGCCGTTGACCGTCAGCGTGCGGGCCTCTGCATCGACCATGATGGTGCCGTCAAAAGGCCCATGTACTGAGTCACGACGCAGCAGGCTGGCGCGCTTCTCAAGGTCTTTAGCCACATCGCCACGGCCACGCACCACAATAGCGCGCAAACGCAGCAGATTACCGCCCCCGGCCTTCTCTATCATCACTCGTGCCAGTAAACGACCAATGCGGCCAAAACCGTAGAGCACCACGTCTTGCGGCTCCCCGGTGCTAGCACCCGGCTGGTAGCCATCAATAATCTCTTGCAGCTCTTTACGTAGGAAGGCTTCGACATCGCCACCGCCCCGGTTCTTGAACATCACCGCCAGCTTCCCTACATCCACATGGGCGGGGCCAAGGTTCAAAGAGACCATCCCCTTCACGATAGAGTAGGTATCCTCAACGGAGAGCTCAGTCCCTTCTATTTTACGCACGAAGCGGTGGTCTTTAAGAATGCGGATGACCGACCGTTTAATAAGTGAACGCCCGAACATGGTGGCAACGACGTTATTCTGACGATAGAGCTGCCCTACTAACGGGATCATCTGCTCCGCCAAGGCTTCGTTGCCTTGCCATTCTTGAAAAACGTTTTCGAGCGCTTGCTGACTCACGTGCGGCCTCATCAGGTAGTGGGAACGGAGAGTGTATTATCCGGGGCAAGCGCAGCGGTCGCAATGACTGGATAGTCGCACAACATGTAGGGGTATTACAGAAATGCCAATCTCACTACAAAACCTCTTTCAGTACAGATTAACCCGCTACCTTAAGCCGCGGCACTCTAACTGAAACGGGTGATCGTGTATGATCTCCCTTCCGTTTCAGCGCAAAACGATATCTTGCTTATGCCGACATTCTCTCTGCTCGAACCGCCCCAGCCCCAAGGGACTCGCGATACGCTCTACTGGACATCGCCGCCGGGTAGCGCGACTGCGCTGGCACTCTCCCGCGTTGCTGCGAAAGCTCCGCTATTGGTGATCACTCCCAATACGGCCAGCGCGCAGCGTCTTGAACAAGATCTCTATTTTTATAGCGACGTACCGGTACTGCCCTTCCCCGACTGGGAAACGCTGCCCTACGACAGCTTTTCACCCCATCAGGATATTGTCTCGGCGAGACTGCGTACCCTGCGCCAACTGCAAGATGGCGTGCGCGGCATTGTGCTGGTGCCGATCAACACGTTGATGCAGCGCTTGCCCCCGGTTGAGTACATTGCCGGGCGGGTCATGACACTCAAAACTGGCGAGCGCTTGAATCGCGAAGCGTTTCGGGAATCGCTCTCCCGAGCGGGCTATCGCGCTGTCGAAACGGTCTATGAGCCCGGCGAATACGCCATGCGCGGCGCGCTGATTGACCTGTTTGCGATGGGTATGGATGAGCCGATCCGTATTGATCTGTTCGATGACGAGATCGATTCGCTGCGCCACTTCGACCCTGGCAGCCAGCGCTCGACTGATAAGCTTGAATCGCTAGAATTGCTACCCGCCCACGAGTACTCGCTAAGCCGCAGCGCGATTGCCTGTTTTCGTGAGCAGTTTGAAACCCTGTTCGACGTTGATCCGCGGCAATGCCCTCTTTATAACGATGCGTTGAAAGGCATTCCTTCACCGGGGCTTGAGCACTATTTACCACTGTTTTTTGAACACACCGCATCGCTGTTTGACCACCTGACCGACGATACCCGAGTCGCACTGCTGCCGGGAGTTTTTGCTGCCGCCGAGCAGCACTGGCAGTCGATCGACGCTCGCTACGTAAACTTGGGCGTTGACCCAACCCGCCCGCTGCTGCCACCGCACCGAGCGTTTTTCCCGGTCAACGATGTATTCTCGGCAATCAAAGCCTGCCCGCGAATAGAGTTAACCGAGGATAGCGAGCAGCGCCATGCGCAACAGCCTGAAGCCGCACCGCTTCCCACACTCTCTATTAATGCCCGCGCCAAGCAGCCATTGGCGGAGCTGTCAGCATTTTTGCACTCCCATGCCCAAACCCGGGTGCTGTTTGTGGCGGAGTCGCGGGGTCGCCGGGAAGCCCTGGAAGAGATCCTGTCGCCACTTCAGCTCTCGCTTCCGCATACCGATAGCTTCCACGACTTTCTCGCTAGCGATCATACCTATGCAATTACGGAAGGTTTGGTCGACAGCGGCTTATGGCTAAATAATCCAAGTATTGCGGTGATTAGTGAAACCGAGCTGTTTGGTGACGTGGTACGTCAGAGCCGTCGGCGCGAAAAAGCCACGGATGACAATGAGCTTGCAGTACGCCACTTGTCGGAGCTGCGCGAAGGTGCGCCAGTGGTTCACCAGGCCCACGGCGTGGGCCGCTATTTAGGGCTGGAAACCTTAGAGGCCGGTGGCCAGGCAAATGAGTTCCTGGCGCTCTCCTACGCCGATGGTGCCAAGCTTTATGTGCCTGTCGACAGCCTGCATATGATCTCCCGTTACAGCGGGGCCGGTGACGAACTGGCCCCGTTGCATAAGCTCGGTTCGGACCAGTGGGAAAAAGCCCGCCGCAAAGCCGCCGAAAAAATTCGCGATACCGCTGCAGAGCTGCTGGATGTCTACGCCCGCCGGGAAGCCCAGCAAGGGGTGGTCTATGAGGCGCCAGGCGAGGAGTATCTGCGTTTTGCGGGTAACTTCCCATTTGAAGAGACCGCTGACCAGCACGCGGCGATTGAAGCGGTCATCAGCGATATGACCTCCCCGCAGCCCATGGATCGCGTGGTGTGCGGCGATGTCGGCTTCGGCAAAACCGAAGTGGCCATGCGCGCGGCATTTTTGGCCGTACAGTCTGGCCGCCAAGTGGTGGTATTGGTGCCCACTACGTTGTTGGCGCGCCAGCACTTCGAGAACTTCCGCGACCGCTTTGCTGACACCGCCGTCAATATTGGCCTGATCTCGCGCTTTACCAGCGGCAAAGAGGTCACCCAGACACTAGAGAGCATTAAAAGCGGCCAAACGGATATCGTCATCGGCACCCATAAACTGCTCGCCAAAAGCGTTGAGTTGCCCAAAATGGGCCTGCTGATCATCGATGAGGAGCACCGCTTCGGGGTGGCGCAAAAAGAGAAGCTCAAAACGCTGCGTGCCGAAGTCGATATTTTGACGCTGACCGCGACCCCTATTCCGCGCACGCTCAATATGGCCATGAGCGGCATCCGTGATCTGTCGATTATCGCTACGCCGCCCGCCCGCCGTCTGTCGGTTAAAACCTTTGTTCAGCAGCACGACACCAGTATCATCAAGGAAGCCCTGCTACGTGAAATACTGCGTGGTGGGCAGGTCTATGTACTGCATAACGAAGTCAAAACCATTGAAAACAGTGCCGAACAGATTCGTGAACTAATCCCCGAAGCGCGGGTAGCGGTTGCCCACGGCCAGCTTCCCGAGCGCAGCCTGGAACGCATTATGTCGGACTTCTACCACCGACGCTTTAACGTGCTGGTGTGTTCGACCATCATTGAAACCGGCATTGATGTACCCAGCGCCAACACCATTATTATCGAACGTGCTGATAAATTTGGCTTGGCCCAGCTGCACCAACTGCGGGGCCGGGTCGGCCGTAGTCACCATCAGGCGTACGCCTACCTATTAACGCCACCGCCCAAAGCGATGACCCGTGATGCTATCAAGCGTCTGGAAGCAATTAGCGCTTCGGATGATCTAGGCGCTGGCTTTACCCTGGCCAGCCACGATATGGAAATCCGTGGCGCGGGTGAACTGCTGGGGGATGAACAGAGCGGCCAGATGGAAACCATCGGCTACACCCTCTATATGGAGATGCTGGATCGAGCGGTGAAGGCCATTCGCGCGGGCAAAACGCCCAATATCGATGCCCCCTTCAATACCGGCGTGGAGATTAACCTTAACCTGCCTGCGCTGATTCCAAGTGATTATATTCACGATGTTCAGCAGCGCCTGGTGATGTACAAGCGGATTGCCAACACCCAGAGCGATAGCGAACTTAAAGAGTTACAGGTTGAGCTGATCGACCGCTTTGGCTTGCTGCCCAACCCGGTGAAAAACCTGATTCGCCAGACCAAGCTGCGCCACCGTGCCGAGCAACTGGGAATCAGCAAAATCGAGGCTGGCGAGAGCCGCGGTAGAGTACTGTTTGATAGCAGCACCCAGGTGGATCCCTTAACCCTGGTGACCCTCATTCAGACGTCACCAAAGCACTATCGTTTAGATGGCTCTGACACCTTACGGTTTGAATTACCAATGGAAAGTGTCGACAAGCGCTTCCAGCAACTTGAAAACCTACTTAGTACCCTTAACCAAAAAGTAGCGGCGGCGTGAAGCTTGGGGCAAACTTGCCAGTAGCCATGGCCCAGTTGATCAACAGCCGTTTATTGATCCCAGTGGCCCAGCAACGCGCATCAGCAGTGAATTAACACATTAGGAACGATCATGAACATTCGCGATACCTTTACCCATTGGGGCCCTACCAGCTTGGCCGTGCTACTCGCCGCTAGTCTGGTGAGCCCCGCTTTTGCGCAACCAGCTAACGAGCAAGCCGACAGCCCAACACAGGCGCAAGAGCAGCAGACTCAAGACAGCTCAGAAGAATCGCCACAGGCGCAAGCACAGGAAATCAGCATAGACGCCGTCGATAGCGCCGCTCAGGTTGCTGATCAGGATGAGCTACCCCGTGGTCACTTCCGCCTACCCGAAGAAGGCGATGTCATTGGCGAGCGCTACACCGTCGTTGTCGAAGACCCCAAGCAGACGCTGATCGATATCGCCCGACGCCACAACATTGGCTATGAAGAGATTCGCATGGCCAACCCGGGTGTTAGCCTCTGGGTACCTGGCGTAGGTACCGAAGTGGTAATCCCCGCCCAATACATTCTTCCGCCTGCACCGCGGGAAGGCGTTGTCATTAACCTTTCTGAGCTACGCCTCTACTACTACCCTGCCGACAAACCCGGCATCGTCGAAACCTACCCGGTTAGCGTGGGGCGTGAAGAGTTCGCTACCCCCGTAGGCATCACCCGCACCACGGTTAAGGTTAAAGACCCCGCCTGGGCTCCACCGGCATCTATGCGTCGCGAAGCAGCCGAACGCGGCGAACCAGCGCCTTCCGTGGTACCGCCCGGCCCTAACAACCCCTTGGGCGAGCACGCGATCCTGCTGGCCATGCCGAGCTATCTCATTCACGGTACCAACCGCCCTGATGGCGTCGGTATGCGCGTTAGCCGTGGCTGTATCCGCATGTACCCGGAAGATATCAAATCGCTCTACGAGCGTTTGCCTAGCGGTACTCAGGTCAACCTGATGGATGCACCGTTCAAAGCGGGCTTTGCAGCCGATGGCACGCTGTTTGTGCAATCTTTCCCACAGCTGGAAGAGAACGCGGAAGGCTTTGAGCCACTGCTTAATGCCCTTGAACGCGTCACTGAGCTAACTGGCAGTGACGTTGAAATAGACGCGGACAAGATTCAGCGCGCCGTAGAAGCTCCTGACGGCCAATTTATCGCGCTATATGGCCCTCAGGCTCCCGAGCCAGAACCAGAGCCTGTTGAGCTGATTGACGAGCTTAAGCTCAGCGCCGCCACTGACGACGATAAAGACGCTTAACCGAATACCTAGCAACAAAAAACCCCGCCAAGGCGGGGTTTTTGCGTAGCTAGTATCAAAACCTACTGGTCTGACGCTTTAACGTACAGCGCCTTACTACGGCATATTAACTAACTACAGCTTTCTTCCAGCTGCTGCTGAGAGAGTCAGACGACTCCCTCAGCAGCCCAAGCAGAATTACTTCTGCATGGAACGCTGGAACATACGGTTCATTTCTTCACGGTTCTGCTCAGACATCTGCAGAGCAGCCTGCGCGTCGCGCTGGGCTTGGTTTGCAGTGTTCATAGCTTGTGAAGCCATGCTGCGTGCTTCTGCAGCGTCAGCCTGTGCAGATTCTGCAGTCATGCGAACTTCTTCCAGCGCGCTGGTAGAAGCACAACCAGCAAGAATTGCCAGAGAAGCGGCAGCAGCAGTCATCTTCAGAGTAGTTTTCAGAGTCATAATGTTCTCCTTGAGTCGTCCTTGGGTACTACGTTAAGGGTATGACAAAGGTAAGGCTAGTCACTTAAATTAGAATAAGTTCTTAGCTTAAATTTGTCTACCTGCGGTGCAGGTTCTTTTCAGTGACTTGTGCTGCAAAGCACGCAAGTCAAACGCTGTTTTATAATAGACCACAGCGGTTGTCTATAGCCACCTGTTTAAAACCTCGAACTTCCATCAACGGCGTTAGCTTAACGGATCACTACCCGAGTGCCAACACCCACTAGCGCTGCCAGGCGATCGATTTGATCGTTGGTAACGGCAACACACCCCTGAGTCCAGTGATAGCGCCCATGAATATCGGGGTCTGCGCTACCCAGGCCATGAATTCCAATCGCCCCACCCAGTGCGGTATCTTGCGGGGGGCGACCGTAACGTCGATAGTAGTCGAAGTAGTCATCATAATCAGCTTGGGAATAAATCCCTTTTTCCAGCGCCATTCTAGCGTGCGCTGGGGTTGGGTAATCAATGCCTATGAAGGTACGCCACTGGCTTTCGTAATTAAAACGGTTGACATGAAACTCCCCCATGGGAGTCACATTATCGCCGCGAACCCGTTGGGTTTTAGCCCCAGCACGGCCAAGTGATATGGGCGCAAACCGCTCCAGCAGCGCGTTACCCCGAAACACGCTAAGGGTGGCCTCTTTGTCGTCCACCAGCACCCACAGTTCGTTGCTATGACGCGGCACATGAGCGCGACTTAGTATCGTTTCTACGAGATCGGTGGCGGTATCCTGACTGGGCGCAGTAACAGCAGCACTGGCCACGGCTGGCAAGCTCAACACCATGGCTAAAAATCGACGGCGATTAACTAAAAACATGACAGCTCTCGAAACAAGTTAGCCCGCGATTGACCGACTCGGCGCATCTGGTGGCTGTTATACCCTATTCCCACATTCGCCGTTAGCAATTTCGTCATGTACACGACTGACGCCCCGAAGAGCAGTAACCGATAATCCACTAGTAGAGACCCCATCAAACGCCCTGAAACTCTTCCATACTCGCCATTATATTGCGTATCTCGGAATTATGTCCTTGAGCCAGGGCATTGAAAAACTCCTCTTCAGGCTCAATTTTCGCTCGTGCCGCGCGATGCTCGTAGAGCGCTTGAAGGCGCTGATGCGACGATGTGGCAGTTCTCATCGCATCCTCTATCGAGCCGGTGATGGTTTGTTCCGACAAGCGATCCAACTCAGGCGGCTGGGGGAAATCGCTGGAATCATCGAACCATAACTCCAGCACTTCTGAATGGTCAGAGCCATCGTGGAAGAGATCTTCAAGCCCCGTTTTCATTTTTAGCTCGCGGCTGGCCAAGTAATTAAACGCCATCTCTAAGCGCTGATTCTCAGCATCCTCAGCGGCTTCGCTATACTGTCGCGCCATCCGGGCATGAAAACCCGCCGCCCATTCGATTAAATCTTTCACCTGGTTATAGCGCATCATGATCTCCTTTCTTAACGACTTGAGCGATGCATAACAATAAACACTACCACTCCAGGCTGGTTTCGCGCAGCGCGCCTATTTCACGCTTGGCCGCCTGAAGATTATCCAGTAACTGCTGGCGCAAACCGGCCTGGTTACCCACGGCAATCATAGCGGGGTTGTGAGTTTCGCGCCGCGCAGCACCTTCGTCACTATGTAGGCGCTCAAGTTGCCCCTCCAACCAGTTCAGCCAGCTTTCCGGCTGGGCTTTCAAGTCGCGCAGACGTTGCAGCTCGGCCAAGGCAGGGCCATCCTGGGCCAGCAATACAGTCCAGCGATGCTCCGACAGCCGAGCGTGTTCAGTAACTTCGCGCAGTAACGACTCAAGCGCCAGCTCAAAAAGCGCCAGCGCACTCTCTTCCAACGCCATCTGCCGCGCAGAAGCATGCTCATCACTTCCCGCGGGCAAGGTGACTAATAGCTCCGCCTGATAGAGCAGCTGGTTGGTTCGTGACCGTGCATTCACTTGCGTTTGTCCTCCACGTGCCATTTACCGGCATCAAACATGGCTTTCCAGCCTGTGGCCTTGCCCTCCTCGTCGGTCATCACGTACTGCTCTTTGCTCTTCCGCGAGTAGCGGATTTGCGCCGGGCGACCATCCGGATCTTCACTCGGCGCTTTAAGAATGAAGTGATACTTTTCGGGCAGCTCATCGGCGTGCGCTTTCAGCTCTTTCACCAGCGGCGGCCGTGTTTCACGATTTTTAGGGAACTTGCTGGCAGCCAAAAACAGCCCGCTTGCGCCATCACGCAGCACGTAATGGTCGTCAACTTTTTGGCAAGCCAGTTCCGGCATCGGGATCGGGTCCATTTTTGGCGGCGCCACTTCGCCGCTTTTCAATAGCTTACGGGTGTTTTTACATTCGCTATTGGTACAGCCAAAATACTTGCCAAAGCGGCCTGACTTCAACTGCATCTCAGAGCCGCACTTATCGCACTCGATGATCGGGCCGTCGTAGCCTTTGATCTTGAATTTGCCGCCTTCAACTTCGTAGCCGTCACAATCGGGGCTGTTACCACAGATGTGCAGCTTACGCGTTTCATCGATTAGGTAGTTGTCCATCGCCGTGCCACACTTGGGGCAGCGACGCTTGGCACGCAGCGCATTGGTTTCGGCCTCTTCTCCCGCGTCTTCGGCCACCGCCTCTTCACCAGGAATCAGGTCAATGGTGGTTTTACAACGCTCTTTGGGGGGCAAATTGTAGCCACTACAACCCAGGAAAACCCCGGTGGAAGCGGTACGAATTTGCATATGACGACCACAGCTTGGGCAGTCGATATCCGTTGGCACCGGCTGATTGGGGCGCATGCCATCTTCGCTCTCAGCCTTGGCCAGCTCTTCACGGAATTCTTCGTAGAAGGCATCCAGCAGCGCCTGCCAGTTGCGTTCGCCTTCGGCGACCTCATCCAGACTATCTTCCATGCGGGCAGTGAACGAGAAGTCCATCAAATCAGGGAAGGACTCTTTCAACCGCTCGGTGACGATATCGCCCAGCTTTTCGGCATAGAAACGACGGTTTTCCAGCTTCACATAGCCGCGATCCTGGATCGTTGAGATAATTGAAGCGTAGGTTGACGGTCGGCCAATGCCCTGCTTTTCAAGCTCTTTGACCAGGCTTGCTTCAGTGTAGCGTGGTGCTGGCTTGGTAAAGTGCTGCTGAGGATCGAGCGCTTCCAGTGCCATAGGCGTACCTTTTGGCAAGTCCGGTAAGCTCTGATCTTCATTTTTACCACTAGGCTTCATCACCCGGGTATAACCATCAAACTTCAGTACACGTCCTTTGGCACGTAGCTCGTAGCCATCGACTTCAACACTCAGCGTGCTTGAAAGGTACTCTGCAGGGGTCATTTGGCAGGCCACAAATTGACGCCAGATCAGCTCGTAGAGACGCTCGGCATCCCGCTCCATTCCGGCCAGATCGGAAGCCTTACGCTCGACACTGGAAGGGCGAATCGCCTCATGGGCCTCTTGAGCACTCTCTTTGCTGCTATAACGATTAGGTGCTTCGGGCAGGTAGCGTTCGCCGAACTCTTCACCGATATAGCTACGCACACCCTCAACCGCATCTTTCGATAAGTTGGTGGAGTCGGTACGCATATAGGTGATGTAACCCGCCTCATAGAGGCGCTGAGCCATGGTCATGGTTTTCTTCACAGAAAAACCTAACCGGCCACTCGCCGCTTGCTGCAGCGTAGAGGTAATAAAGGGTGCCGTGGGCTTTGAGCTGGTGGGCTTGTCTTCCCGTGAGGTAATCGCCAGCTTGGCTTTTCTAAGCTGCTCAATACGCGCAAGGGTGTCTTTTTCGGAGGTAGGCTTAAAGGCCTTGCCATCCTGACGAACCAGGGCAAAACGCACCAGCTCACCCTCAGGAGAGGCCAAATCCGCGTGCACATCCCAAAACTCTTCAGGAATAAAGGCACGGATTTCGCGCTCGCGCTCAACAATTAGACGTACCGCGACTGACTGTACACGGCCAGCCGACAGCCCGCGCGCTACTTTCGCCCACAGTAGAGGCGAAAGCATAAAGCCCACAACGCGATCCAGGAAACGCCTTGCCTGCTGCGCCTCTACCCGGGGGATATTGAGCGCGCCAGGCGCCTTGAAAGCGTCTTGAATCGCGTTTTTGGTGATTTCGTTGAACACCACGCGCTTGTAGCGGCTGTCATCGCCACCGATGGTCTCGCGCAGGTGCCAAGCAATGGCTTCCCCTTCGCGATCCAAATCCGTTGCGAGGTAGACAGCGTCAGCCTTCTCAGCCAGCTTCTTTAGCTCGGCAACGACTTTCTCTTTTCCGGGCAGCACCTCATAGCGGGCTTCCCAGCCGTTGTTGGGGTCAATCCCCATCCGCCGAATCAGCTGATCTTGGCTTTTACGTTTTTTATATTCTACTTTCTCTTCCGCCGACATCTTGCGTGTCGCTGCGGCCTGGCGCGCGCGCTCCTTGGGGTCGGAGGCTGCCTTACCTGAGCCGCTGGTCGGCAGGTCACGAATGTGGCCCACGCTCGACTTCACGATGAAATCGTTGCCGAGATATTTGTTAATCGTCTTCGCTTTCGCTGGCGACTCGACGATGACCAGTGACTTGCCCATAGTGCTCCACTTTCCTAATGCACGGACTGTCTAGCGCGTGCTCTGAATTCGGTGCCGTATCGACGGGCTGAAACTGCCCGTTAAAAAAGATACGGATGAAAAAATGCGCCTACCCTACCCCAGCCCTTAGCTAAGCGCCAGTGGCAACCAAGCCGTAGGGAGAATCCATAGACTTTAGACAACCAGGGTTATATTTCAGACAAATAGTAGCTAGACACTAGACTGCCACCGACATTACAGCAACCCAAAAGGTAATAAGGCAAACAAAGCGCCCCCACCAAATAGGCGGGGGCGCAATGAGCTAATGTACTGATTTAGCGTTTAGGCGGCGTCTTTTTACGTCTGGTAGTGCTGGTGGGTTTAGCCGCCGGCTCACTGGCCGACTCGCTAGTCGCAGCAGATTTAGGCGATGACTCCTTAACCACGGACTCCTCATTCACCACGGGCTGCTCCTTGGCCACTGGCGCAGACGAAGTCGTTTGCGTTTCGGCCAGCTTAGCAGTAGCAGCTTTGGGCTTAGCGGCAGGCTTAGTTGTCGAAGCCGCTTTGCTGGCCGTCGGCTTGCTCGCAGCCGGCTTATTCGCTACCGATTTGCGGGGTCTTGCCTTATCAAACAACACTTTAATTTGAGCAAAGCGCTCAGCAGCATGCTCTGAAAGATCGCCGCTGGCGGCAAACACATGCTCAAGGTGGCTAATATAGCCATCGACATCATCGTTGCTGCTACCTGCTAGCAAAGTAGGCAGCGAATTCAACGCCTGCTCACGATCCAGCTTCAAGATAAAGAACTGCTCGCGCACCAAGTTTTTAAAATCACTCAGTTCGATACCAGGCTCAAGCTCCGCACGGGAGGCGCGTAGCCGCTTAAAGTTACGCTCATCTGTAGCTGGGGCGCCACCGAGCACATAGATAAGCGAGCGCATAACCGCTTCATGGGCACTGCCCTTAGCAATTTTCTCTCGCAGCTCTTCCTGACGCTGCTCAATAAAGCGACGGTGCTCGGGCTCTGCCCCTGGACGGCGGCGATGTACATGGGCATCGCCATACAGACCGACAGCAGCCTGCAATAGCGGCTGGCCGTAGATATCCATAAACATTTTTTCGGTGCTGCTATCCCGCAAATCGCGCATCGCATTGAGGCTGGCGACCAGTTGATCAGACCCCATGGTTTCAAGCGTTTTGAACAGATTATCTTTTGATACTGGGTGACGATTTTTGCGCACTGCTTCCGCCATTACCGGTAGCGGCACCGAAAGTGGATTACGATCAGAAAGCAGTTTGTAGCCCAAACGGATAGGGTGCATACGACGGATCAAGCGGGCAGCCTCCGGTGTCATGATGGCTTTTAGCCACGGCTGCAAAAAGAGCCGATACATCCCCAAATTGATTTCTGAGATCCGTGCCACGGTGGCAAAACGACGATCATCCTCTGGCTTGTGCATTACTGCCTGATCTAACTCTTCAAAGTTACGCGGCATAAATTCGAGCAGATAATCCCGCTCGAACAGCTCAGCGTCTTCACCCTTCTCTGCCGGAGATATGGAGGTTTCGTACAGCCCAGGCGGCAGTACGTCGATGTAATCCATATTGGCGGTGAATTCGGTATGCTCTTTGCGCGATACGCTGCCCGAAACAAATATACCTAGATGGCCGGTCGTATCATGCTGGCAATAGACGATGGTTTGCTCATTGGCAATGATGTCATCGGTGTTTGCATATAAATCACGAATCCACCCCAATGCTTGAGGCGGCGGAGTAATGTCATCCCCACGCGAACAGAACACAACCACCGGCGAACGCACATTACGCAGGTCGATTCGGCGGCCATCATGGGTGACCAGCTGCGCGGTAGAGAGCCGATTACCGACAAATAGATTATCGACGATATACTGAATCTCTTCACCGCCTAATACGACGTGACCACCCCACCAACGCTCAAAATCGAGGTATCGGCCCGCTTCGGTATCGATATTGTCGTAAAGGTGATACTGCTTTTTCCAGTAGGTATTAGCCGGGTTGAGGCGCTCGAAGTTCTGCACCAGCCACGCCCCGTCAAACAGGCCGTCGCCAATATCACTGGTGAGTGCCGTAATCCAGCTGCCTCCCGCCATCCCGCCGGTATAGCGCATGGGGGCTTTGCCGTGTTCACCAGCCCAGTAGGAGAGTGGCGCGCCAGCAATCAGGATAGGGCCAAAAACGTCAGGCTCCAAGGCAGCCGCCATCATGATCTGCCAGCCCGCCTGGCAATTGCCCACCACCATCGGTTTTTCAGTCGTTTCGGGATGCAGCTCAATCACATGGCGCAAAAAAGCGATCTCCGACTCGACCACATCCTCAACGGTTTGGCCTGGCTCAGGAAACGGCAAAAAACCAATAAAGTAGCAGGGGTGCCCCGCTTTAAGCGCCACGCCCAACTCACTGTCCGGCTTAAACCCTCCAATCCCTGGCCCATGCCCCGCACGTGGGTCAACCACTACAAACGGGCGCTTTTGCAGATCAATTTCTGTCCCTTCGTGGGGCAACACACGCAACAGTTCGTAGTTGGTTGGCCGCGGCAGCGTCCGACCATCCATCAGCACTTCGGTATCGAACCCCAACACATTGGGCTTGGTTTGCTCCATATGCTCGAGGTACTGATTACCGCGTTCGCGCATAACGTCCAGATAGAGAACGCTGCGCTCCATGCTATCGCGCCAGTAACCAAAGGCTGCACGCCCAAACCCGAAAGGATCGAATAATGAAGCGATCGCCTCACTTCCAGGTATGGCTGTGGAATCATTTTGTTGCTTCAACCATGCGCTAGTGAAAGCGTTAGCAGGAAACATAGTCTTGGCGAGTGGGTTAGCAAGAAAGTTCATAGGGTCTCCCGTTGGGTTGATGCACAGGCATCAGACCCGAAAGCAATGATGCTGCAATGCAATATAGTCTAGGCCACTATGCGCACGGCGTCGATCTTTAACCCTGGCAATTACGCCTTATGTGACTAATGAAGTCCTGTTTAGGCAGTCTAAAAGATTCAGTGTTAGCATGCTTTGCCCTGGCGATGAAGCCTGATCTTGATATTAGTTAAAGGGTGCTCACTACGAGGTTTTTATGTCATCCCCCAATCTGCTCAATCGCCTAACATTTCGGCAACTCCAGGTCTTCCAGGCGGTGCATCGGCAGCGCTCCTACTCTCGTGCAGCTGAGCAACTGGGACTGACCCAGCCAGCAGTCAGCGCGCAAATACGGCAGCTTGAGTTGGCACTGGGTCAGCCTCTGTTTAATTATGCGGGTAAAACGCTTCACACGCTTCCCGCCGCCGATACCCTCGCCCACTCAGCGCGCGAAATTTTTGGCCAACTGTCACGGCTGGAAATGAACCTATCGGATATTAACGGCAAAATAAGCGGCGAACTCAACATCGCAGCGGTTTCCTCAGCCCAATATGTGGTGCCTTATTTACTTGCCCGCTTCCGTGCTCACTATCCCGAAGTACATGTCCGCTTAAAGGTATGCAATCGCTGCCAGGCACTCGATCGATTGGCTGAGCAGCAGGACGACTTGGTTATCATGGCCATGGTGCCTGAAGACGATCGCTTGGTAGTGATGCCGATTATTGATAACGAACTGATCGCCGTCGTCTGGCCCGAGCATCCGCTACTTTCGATGCCGCAACCCTCCTTAGCAGACTTTGCGCGCCATTACGTGCTAATGCGCGAACCCGGTTCCGGCGTACGCAACGCTTTTGAGCAGATGGCGGCCAGTCAGCAGGTCGCGCTTCCCCACTGTATTGAGTTAGGTACCAATGAAGCGATTAAAGGGGGCGTCATGGCTCACTTAGGTGTTGCCGTGCTGCCGCGTTTGGCGGTGCAGCTGGAGCTTGAGCAGGGGTTACTGTTTGAGCTGGGGTTGCCCGACTTTCCTATCCACCGCTCTTGGTGCACGGTCTATACGCGGGAGCGCTTACCCACTCCGGTCGCCGAGCTATTTTTGAGTTTCATCCGTGAACACTTACCCGACTATCGCCGTCACTTTCAGGCGCCCGTCAGCCCCTTACCCAGCCATGGGGTAGCCTGTTTGCCGATACTTCCCTCCTGAAGGCGAGTGATGGCTTACGGTGTCTTGTTGGCAGCGAGATATGTTACATTAGCCATCATTAGCGCGATAAAATATTGAGCAAACTTCGTATTAACCAGGTATCAATAGGCAGGCTTGGAACAGGGTTAAACCTTTTTTACGCCTTCGGCCTACCGCACAGAAGAGAGGCTCTGTCACTATGAGCAATAACCCCTCGCAGCGCGTGTCCAGCGGTGAAAAATACCGTAATGAACATGGCATGTCGGTGATCAAGGATGGCATGAAGCAGCGCAAAGCGCAGCCAGAGGCCCCTTCTGTTGAGCTTGAGCGCAAACCCAAGTGGCTGCGAGCACAGATTCCAGGTGGCGAGCGTTTTGAAGCGGTCAAGAAAAACGTCGCGACCCACCGATTAAGCACTGTTTGCGCTGAATCCCACTGCCCCAATATGGGCGAGTGCTGGAGCAACGGCACGGCCACTATCATGCTGATGGGCTCGGTATGTACCCGCGCCTGTCGGTTCTGCGCAGTAGACACCGGCAACCCCCAGGGCTGGCTTGACCACGAAGAGCCTGAAAATACGGCTAAATCTGTAGAGCTCATGGGGCTGCGTTATATCGTACTGACTTCAGTTGACCGTGACGACCTCGACGATGGCGGCGCAACCCACTACGCCAACTGCATTCGCGCGATCAAAGCGCGCACACCCGAGGTGGTAGTCGAAGCCTTGACGCCCGACTTTGATGGTGACCTTGCCGCTATCGAACGCGTCGTCGATTCAGGCCTACAGGTATTTGCCCAAAATGTGGAGACCGTGGAACGCCTGACAGGCCGAGTGCGTGACCGGCGGGCAGGTTACCGCAAAACCCTCGATGTCCTTGCTCATGCCAAGCGCTACCGCCCAGATATCATCACCAAAACCAGCCTGATGCTGGGCTTGGGTGAAACCGACGAAGAGATTTTGCAAACGTTTGATGATTTACGTGAGATCGGCGTCGATATTGTCACGCTTGGCCAGTACCTTCGCCCGACCAAAAACCACCTGTCGGTGGAGCGCTGGGTAACGCCTGAAGAGTTTGATCGCTACCGCGTGATTGGCCTGGAAAAAGGCTTTATGGAAGTGCCCTCTGGCCCGCTGGTACGTTCAAGCTACCGCGCTGATCGCGTGTTTGAGAAAAACAACCTGAGGCTCGCCTCACCTGCCGCGATTCCCGGTCAGGAGCAAGAAGCAAACCCCAATATTATTCCAGCGCTCAACGTAGGATAGGCTTAAATTAAGCGTTCTACGGGGCTTGCTACTATGTATGGAGCGGGTTTTAAGACCCGCTTTATAAGCCTCGTTTTTTTGAACCGTTTTTTTAATAACGGTGACCCAATTTTTACAGTGGCGTGTTCTCGACACTGACCAATTCGCGGTTTAGCCGTTTAGCTAGCGCCTCGGCCAGCTGCTCACCCACCCGATGATCACCTGATAACGAGACGAGGTCAGCCAACTTCGCCATGGGCATACCTGCATAGCCGCAGGGGTTAATGCGCAAAAAAGGCGTCAGGTCACCGTCTACATTCAACGCCACGCCGTGAAAGCTCGCCCCCCGACGAATACGCAGACCCAGTGAGGCAATCTTCGCCTCACCCGCTTCTGTCATCACATAAACCCCTGGAGCATCGGGCCGCGCTCGGGCGCTCACGCCATAGTGGCTCAAGACGTCAATTACGGCATTCTCCAATGCAGTGACTAAATCGCGCACGCCAATTTTTCCCCGCCGTACATCCAGCAGCGGGTACAGCACCACCTGCCCTGGCCCGTGATAAGTGACTTGCCCCCCCCGATCAACGTGCACCACCGGAATATCGCCGGGCAGCAGCAGGTGTTCGGGCTTGCCAGCCTGGCCTTGGGTAAACACCGGGTCATGCTCGACCAACCAGAACTGATCAGGGGTTTGCGCATCCCGTGTATCGGTTAGCGTGCGCATAGCTTCCCACACTGGCAGGTAGGCTTGGTGACCCAAATCGTGCAACTCAATCGGCACGGCGTTTTCCACGGTTACACCACCATATGCACACGGCCAGTAGCCTTGAGGTCGTCGAACAACTCTTTAATATGCTGCTCTCCGGTCGCTCTAATCACCACACGTACCGATTGAAAACGGCCATTGCGGCTATCGACCACCTGCATTGCCGTTGCATCGAAGTCAGGGTCATGGCGCACAATCACCTGGCACACACAGGCAGGAAAGTCTTCGGCCGCATCGCCGACGACTTTTAACGAGTAATCACATGGGAAAGTGATTTTAGGCGGCTCCTGAGCCGCCGGTTGGCGCAAATCACGAAGTCCCGGAGCACCTTTTTTCATAACAAACCTATTTCGTAAAGACTGATTTTCACAAAGACTGGGTTCATCACAGATATACGCTAGAACCCATCAACCTATCGGCTGTAAGTCTATAATCAATCCGTAAAATTACTAATCAGATTACTAAAGAAGCGCTGCACCTGATCGAACAAGCGCTTAAAGAGACCACCCTCTTCGATGTTTTCCAGCGCCACTAAGCGGCGCTCACCGACCACTTCATCACCTAAATGCACTTCCAGCGTACCAACCTCGTCGCCAATGGCAATCGGTGCCTGTAGGTCTGGATTGAGGTTTAGGCGCGCACGCAGCTCTTCGTTGCGGTTGCGTGGCAGGGTCATAAAGACTTCTTCATCGACGCCAACACGCAGCTCATTGATATCGCCGCCCCAAACCCGCGGCGTTGCCAATACGGCACCGCGCTCATAGAGCTTCATGGTTTCGAAAAAGCGGAAACCGTAGCTGAGTAGCTTTTGGGTTTCTTGAGCGCGCGCTTCATCAGAGTTGGTGCCCATCACTACGGAAATCAAGCGCATATCGTCACGCTTAGCTGAAGACACCAGACAGAACCCCGCCTCCGTTGTCCAGCCGGTTTTCAGGCCATCCACCGAAGGGTCACGCCACAGCAAACGGTTGCGGTTGGGCTGATCAATACCGCCATAGGAGAACGTACGATGGGAGTAGATTTCGTAGTGATCAGGGTAATCATTAATAATGTGCCGGGATAAACGCGCCAAGTCATGGGCCGTTGAGTAGTGATTGTCGGCGGGCAAGCCAGTGGCGTTCTGGAAGTTGGTGTTATTCATGCCCAACCGCGTGGCATGCTGATTCATCAGATCGGCAAAGGGCACCTCACCACCCGCCAAATGCTCTGCCATGGCGACACTGGCATCGTTGCCCGACACAATGATGATACCGTGGAGTAAATCATCCACCGAAACCTGATCACCCACCTCAATAAACATTTTCGAGCCGCCGGTGCGCCAGGCATTCTCGCTAATATTAACCATATCAGTGAGCTTAATGGTGCCACGATTGAGCTCACGCTCTACCAAATAGGCGGTCATCAGCTTGGTTAAACTTGCCGGTGGCAGACGCTCATCGGAGTTATGCTCGGCCAAGATACGGCCACTGTTAGCATCCATCAGAATCCACGAACTTGCCGCTAACTGAGGGGCTGAAGGGATAATGGTTTGCGGCTGCGGAATTACCGGCTGAGGCGTTGGCTGGGCACTGGCAGGCACAGCAACCGTCGCCATGGCAGCGAAGAGGCACAGGCGTGCAGAGCGACCAATGGATGTAAACACGTTCATAACGTCAGTCTCACTTACTTGAAAGCTTACTTGAAAAGCTTATTTTAAAAAACGGCGGCGCGTAAGGCGCGCCACCGGAAATAAACAGGGGGTGAATTATCGCACAACAAAGACCTGGGGGAACCCTGCTTGGCGCAGTGTTTCTCGCGCTTGAGGTTCTTGGCTCGGAGCGATGGGCCCCACTTGAACACGATAAACGTCAGCGTCGTTCATAATACGCACCGCATGGGGCTGCTCACCTTGTAAACGCTGCTGCAACTGCTGAGCGCCTTCCGGATTACCCAGTGCCGCGATCTGCAGATACACTGCGTCGCCAGCTTCCCCTTCGTTTGGCGGCTGCGCTGTTTGTGTCTGTGGTGAAGGATCAGCCGCAGATGCAGCAGACGCCGCCGGCGGAACGGGCATAGAAGAAGCATTTGCAGCAACCCGCTGTGCCTCGGCTACGCGAGGCTGGGGGGAAGCGCCGCCACCGCCCTTGCCGTGCTCGGCTAGCCACTGCTCAGGGTTGATCGCTTCCACTTTCACGGAACCGGTACCATTGTCGAGGAAGCCTAGCCGGGCGGCTGCCGCGTAGGAGAGATCGATCTCACGGTCACTGTGGAAGGGGCCACGGTCGTTCACTCGCACAATGACCGATCGCCCATTATCCAGGTTTGTGACTCGCGCAAAGGTGGGTAGAGGCAGCGAACGGTGTGCCGCCGACATCTTATACATGTCGTAGATTTCACCGTTTGAGGTCGCGTAGCCATGGAATTTTTCGCCATACCAGGAGGCCGTACCACGTTTCTCATAACCCGTTGCATCAGGCAGCACTTGATAGGTTTTCCCCCACACTTCATAGCTAGAGCGGTTGCCCGCTCTGGAAGGCTGCTCGATGCGGGGCTCTGCATCAGGCACCTTGGTAACATCCGGCGGCTCGAGCGGATAGGCATCACCACTCATGGCATAGCGGCCACCACTAGTGTTGGCCGCCGTTGAAGCCGGAGCCGCCGCTTGATTCGCGGAACCGGAGGCATCTACCCGCTGATTGTCATTGCTGGCACAGCCGCTGACCAGCGCCAGTAAGGCAATCGCGCCAACCGCCCGCTGGCTAATCCTCAATTTGCTCTTCATCCCTCATCCTCGTGCAGCTCAGCAATCGCTTCTGCCAACTCGGCTACGGCCATGGCATAGAGGTGACTATGGTTGTAGCGGGTAATCACGTAAAAATTATACTCGCCAAACCGGTAACGGGTCTCTCCATTGGCGAACTCAAGCGCCAACGGCACCACTGGCAAATTATCATCAAGTGGCTCGCTGGGCTCAATCCCATGAGTGGCCAACTGAGCAATGCTCACCGCAGGAGGTGAGGTTTGGTTAAATGAGAGTTCCTGGAGTAACTCTACGGGCATTACGTCTGGCCCAGTGGCCTGGTGGTAGATATCAGCTCCCGGCTTCCAGTTATGCTCGGCAAAGTAATTCGCGACGCTGCCAATCGCATCAACCGGGTTCTCCCAAAGATCACGTCGTCCATCGCCATCAAAATCCACGGCATAGGCTTGATAACTGGTGGGAATAAACTGCGGGTAACCCATCGCACCGGCATAGGAACCGCGCAACTCGGTAGGGTCGACCTGCTGTTCGTAGGCAATACGTAAAAAGGCCGCTAGCTCACCGCGAAAAAAAGCCCCCCTTGCCGGATGATGAAACGCCAGTGTGGCTAGCGAATCCAGCACGCGATGCTGGCCTTTATGGCGACCATAGTAAGTTTCAACGCCAATAATAGCGGTAATGATTTCAGCGGGCACACCATAGGTGCTTTCCGCGCGCGCCAAGGCGTCGGCATGAGCATCGATGAACTCCACGCCCTCTTCAATGCGCTGCTGGGTCAGAAAAATAGCACGATATTCGTACCACTTCAGACGCCGCTCAGCAGCTCCTTCCATGGCATCTAATACGCTTTGGGTATAGCTCGCCTGACCCAGTGCTTCTGCCAACCAGTCTTGCGGCAACCCTTGCTCGACCAGCTCTTCCACCAGCGCTTGGCTGTCAGCATTTTGCTGGGGAGCAAAGTGGTGAGGAGTCTCAAACTGAGCCTGCGGTGAAGGCTGATCAGCAAACGCCATGGGGGTCACCCAGCACATCAGCGCGGCCAACACATAGCTGCTCGTCTTCCCTTGAACCTTGTTCATTGGCTCTCCACTCCTGAGCTATTCAATCCTGAATTATCCATTACCGAGCAACATTAGCGTCTAAAGCAGACAGCGTCGCTAGCGCGACAGTAACCGACGATGCGCATGTATCGACATGAGAATACCGAAACCCGCTAACAAGGTCACGCTAGAGGTGCCGCCATAACTAACCAATGGCAGCGGCACCCCCACCACGGGCAAAATGCCACTCACCATGCCCATATTGACGAACACGTAGATAAAAAAAGTTAAAATGATGCTGCCTGCCACCAAACGCCCAAAGGTATCCTGCGCGGAGCTAGCCATCCACAAACCTCGGCTGACAATCAATAGATATAGGAACAGCAGCACAAGCATACCCACCAAACCAAACTCCTCGCCCAGGACGGCAATGATGAAATCGGTGTGTCGTTCAGGTAAAAACTCTAGTTGGGAC